>Ga0209211_10000919_pt1 | contig 58183 bp, 63 predicted proteins | sample RifGroA2_FD_183992 | JGI IMG/M metagenome (GOLD analysis project Ga0209211, IMG submission 183992) | Groundwater microbial communities from Rifle, Colorado, USA - Groundwater A2 (SPAdes) (version 2) | ecosystem: Environmental > Aquatic > Deep subsurface > Groundwater | place: Rifle, Colorado... | reverse complement strand
CAATTCAGGCGCTACGTCGAAGAGGCTCTTAAAACCAAGGGAAACACAGGAGAAACGCTTCTTTCGCTTTTAGAAAGACGCTTGGACAATGTGGTTTTTAGGCTGGGATTTGCCGTATCCCGACCCTCTGCAAGACAGCTTGTTTCTCATCGGCACGTTTTGGTCAACGGAAAAAAAGTAAATGTGCCCTCGTATGAGGTTAGGGCGGGAGAGGCAATCAGCCTTTCGGGAAAAGCACTCGCAATTCCGTCGGTCAAGAAAATCCTAGAAGAGAAAGACCGTAAAATTCCCGGCTGGTTAAAAAAGAAAGCAGCGGTTGGAGCCGTTATTAGAGAGCCAAAACTGGAAGATATCCAAGAACCGATTTCGGTTCAAGATATAGTTGAATATTACTCGAGATAAGCAAAGCTTGCGGCTTCGCCTAAAGCAAAGCTTGCGGCTTCGCCTAAAGCAAAGCTTGCGGCTTCGCCTAAAGCAAAGCTTGCGGCTTCGCCTAAAGGAGGTGATTAAAAATGAATGAACCAATGTTTGAAATAAAGCAGGAAGAGTCAAAAGGCGATTATGGAAAATTTGTCATTAGCCCGTTGGAACGGGGCTACGGTGACACTTTGGGTAATTCTTTGAGAAGAGTTCTTTTGACTTCTCTTCCGGGTGCAGCAGTCACGACCGTGCGAATCGCCGGCATCAGGCATCAGTTTTCATCTCTCAAAGGTATGAAAGAAGACGTGGTTGAGTTTTTGCTTAACCTCAAGAAAGTAAGATTTTCATACTCGGGGGAAAAAGCTGTTAAAGCGACACTCTCGGTTAAAAGTGCCGGCGAGGTCAAGGCAAAAGACATCAAAATTCCCGCATCGGTGACGATCGCCAATCCGGAGCTCGTTTTGGCGACACTCAATAAAGGGGCAAAACTAGAAGCGGAAATGGAAATTGAGGCAGGAGCGGGCTATTCACCGGCCGAAGATAGGATAGGAGGACCCATTGGCACAGTTCCTTTGGACGCTTCTTTCTCTCCGATTCAAAGGGTAAACTACAAAGTTGAGGAAACACGTGTCGGCAGGTTTACAAACTTCGACAAGTTAATTTTGGAAGTTTGGACAGACGGAACGATTACTCCGAAAGAGGCGACTGTTTCGGCCGCAAAAATACTCGTTTCATATTTTAATCAAATAGTTTCTCCCAAGAAAGTCGAGAAAAAAGAGGCAAAGGAGGACGTTGATATTATCGGTCCGGTGGGAAAGCTGTCCGTTGAGGAAATAGGCCTGCCGACAAGAGTCGCCAATGCCCTGGTTAAGGCTGGATACGAGACGGTGGAGGAGTTGGTCAAAGCCAAAAAAGAGGATTTGGTCAAAGTCAGAAACGTTGGCGAGAAATCCATCAAGATTATTACCGTGGCCCTGGTCGAAAAAGGAGTGAAGTTCGGAGAATAATATGCGCAAAATGGTTTTTGGCAGGCATTTATCGCGGAGCCGAAAAAGCCGCATTGCCCTTTTTAGGTCCTTAATCAGGGCTCTGACAATTAGTGGGAAAATCGTCACGACCAGGGCAAAAGCCAAAGCGATTATCCCCCAAATCGACAAGATAGTAACTGCTGCCAAGAAAAATTCGCTTAGCGCCAGAAGAAGGGTTTTGGCTAGCCTTGGAAATGACAGGAGCACAACCGACTTAATTTTTCTTAAGGTTGTACCCGCCCTTCCCAATCGTACCAGCGGTTTTACCAGAATGGTTTTGCTTCCTGCCCGTCGCGGCGACAAAGCTCAAATGGTGAGGCTTGAATGGAGCGAGATAATCGAAATGAAAGAGAAACCAAAAAAAGAGACAAAAGAAAAAGGAAAACCGCTTAAGAAGAAATGAAAACATACCAACCCAAAGAAAAAGAAATAAAAAGAAGTTGGCATTTAATCGATGCCGAAGAGGAGATATTGGGAAGGCTGTCCACCCAAATAGCAACCCTTCTTATGGGAAAACAAAAGCCTTCCTATTCTAGGCACATGGATAGCGGAGACTGGGTAGTTGTGATAAACGCCGAGAAGATAAAATTAACCGGTAAAAAAACTCAACAAAAAGTTTATAGAAGCCATTCCGGTTATCCCGGTGGCTTTAAAGAAGTTTCTTTTGCCCAAATGAAAAAAGAACACCCCGAAAGAATCATTGGCCACGCAGTCGCCGGCATGCTTCCCGATAACCGACTTAAGAAAGATAGAATGGCTAGGTTAAAAGTAATTATCGGGGGCGAAAATCCCTTCAAGGACAAATTCAATGGCTAAGAAACAAATTTTTTTTTACGCCGTCGGGAGAAGAAAGTCGGCATCGGCCAGGGTGAGATTATTCAAAGGGAAAGGCGAGAACTTGGTCAATGACTTAGCGGCCGAAAAGTACTTTCCGGGGCCCGTCAATAAAATTTTACTGGATAGACCATTTATTTTGACCGAAACCCTTGGCAGGTATTATTTTACGGTCAAAGTTATTGGTAGCGGAAAAAATGGGCAGCTTAAAGCTTTAATTCACGGAGTCGCCCGGGCCCTATCTTTGGCCGATAGGGAAAAATTTAGGTCGCCACTAAAAAAAGCCGGACTTCTGACGCGTGACCCGAGAGAAAGAGAACGAAGAATGGTCGGCACCGGCGGTAAAGCCAGACGCGCCAAGCAGTCACCAAAGAGATAATCCTTTGTTATTCGCAGTGGCCTCCTTAAGCCCGTGTATAATGGGCTAATTCATGAATCAGTTAAAAATTGCGTTGATCGGCGGACTTGCTGGAATGTTCGGCTATGGATTTGCAGATTTTTTTGCAAAAAAAGCGGTCGACCGCATCGGAAACCTAAAGGCACTTATATATTCTCAACTTTTTGCAGGAGTTTTGACCGCCATTTATTTTTTTAGAGATGCATCATTTCCAGATTTAAAACCATCGAATATCTTAATAATTGTTGCTTTTGGGTTTTTTAATACTGTAGGCTACCTTGCCCTTTATAGGGCTTTTCAGATTGGCAAACTAAGTGTTGTTAGTCCAATTTCTTCAACTTTTGTAGTTTTAGCCGCAGTGATTTCCTTTTTGTTTTTTGGAGAAATATTTTCCCAGACAAAAATAATTGCACTGGTATTGGTTGTTGTTGGGATAGTTTTTACCTCGGTTAACCTAAGAGAATTAAGAAATGGTATAGACATTTCAGATTTATCGAAAGGTGTTCCAGAAGCGCTCCTGGTATTTCTGATTTTTGGTTTTTATGTTCCTTTCTGGGACAGGTTTATTTAAGGGCCGGGATGGATTTTTTGGGTAATAGCAGTCAGGGCAATTGTTGTTTCACTGCTTCTTGTTTATGGGTTTTTTGTCAAAAAAGAAAACCTTGCTATACATAAACCTTCGCTATTTCCGCTTCTTTTTTTGATTGCTTTTTTTGAAGCAATAGCAGCGTTCGGAAATTCTTGGGCTTATAATGCTTCTACAAATACGACCAGTATTATCACTGCGATAACTTCTTCTTATCCTATGGTTACCGCCACGCTTGCCCTTTTTGTACTGAAGGAGAGGCTTGCCATTAATCAGTACTTTGGGGTTTTTTGTATTATTGCAGGACTTTTTTTGATGCCGTTTGTTTAACTCCATTTTTCTTGACAATTTGACCACAGAGATTTCGGGTTCAATTCCCGAGTCGGGCATGGAAAAGTGGGCGGGTAGCCAGAACAATTCACTCGAGTGAATCTCGAGTTGTTCTGGCCCCGCCCTTCCCTTTAATTTGACTCTTAAGCCTTCTTTTTGTAGAATAACAAACAACATGGAAGAAATTTCCTCTCTTTTAGTCAGAACAATCTCCCTTCGTAGGAGAATCTGATTTAGTGAGAGGATAATCTAATTTCTTTTATGTTCCTCTCACCTTAAAAGGAGAGGATTTTTTATACAAAAAATGAGCATAGAAAGACAGGGTGTGTTGAAACAAGAGTTAATAGCGGGAAATATTCCCGAGAGGCTTTGGGGATTTAGACAGCCTACGGTTTTGGTTGAATCACAGTCCGCTCCGGCGTTAATAGGTGACCCAGCAGAACAGGCGTATATCAGAGCTTTTGTCTTGGCCAATAGCTCTGATATGGTTATTACGGATTTTCCTCTCAACTCGACATATCTGCATGAATATTTAGAAGGTATGCTTGGATTTGATTTGCCGGAATTTAATGTAACTAAAACTAACGGAGCAAGATGTCTTTCCGAAAATATCATGTCCGATGAGGCCATCAAAGAAAAAGCAAAGGGGTGGGCATCCGGAAAACAGGGCGCAGCTCGAATTCAGTTTTTCAATGTTACCGCATACGAGAAGGTCTTGCAGGCGCAACTGGGCATAGAAGCAACTTGCGGAAATGTTGATTTGACGATTGCTTTTGGGTCTAAACCTGGATTTAGAAGGTTATGTGAGGGATTAGGGTTGCCCATGCCGGAAGGATATATTTGTAGCAATTTAGATTTAACTGTTCAGGTTGCGGAGAAATTTATGAGGAGCGGGAGGAGAGCTTTGATAAAGAGTCAGCACGGGACAGGGGGCACGGATTTGAAGAGCAATGTGATGATTTCAGAGAAAGATTTTAAGGAAACAGGCATAGAGGGAATTGAGGACTATGTTCTCTCTAAGATGGAAGAATTAGGCAGAGTATTGGGTGAAAAGTGGGTGGTCGAAGAAGAGGTTGCGGGAGAAGACGGTTCGGTACATGTATATATCCATGATACCAACAGTGCCGACGAACCTTTTATTCTCGGCGCTTTGAGCGAAAACAATTCTTATGTAGGGGGCTACTGGCCTTTTGTTGCAAACGGACGATTTGTCCAAATGGCAGCTATGGTCAGGGATGTTATAGTTCCACACTTTCAAAAAATGGGAGTTTATGGCTACCACTGTTTTGATTTTAAGGGGACTTATTTTTTAGAAGATAACGCTCGCCAGGGAGCTTTGGATTTTATAGATGGAATTGTAAATAGAATTTCACGAATACACTTTCCTCGTGTTCCCTATGCATTCTGGCACAACCACATTTCAATACCCCAGCCATTGAGTTTTGAGAGGGCCTTTTTGTTACTGAAGGATTTTATGGCCCCTCAAAAGTCGAATGGCAATTTTTTGGTAATTACGAATCCTGAAGTTCTACCCTATGGTAGAAGCCTTGACCTTACTGCGGTAAGTTTTGGAAAGGAACATTCTATTGAAGATGCTAGAAGATATTTCGATGAGGTCAAAACTTGGCTCAATCCCAAATTAATATAAAAAAACATGGACACAATAAACTTATTAAGCGAGTTGGTAAAAATTAGGTCCTATTCTGGTGAGGAAAGAAAGTTAAGGCAGTTTATTAAAAATTGGATGACAAAAAGAGGGATAGAGGTTTTTGAACAAGGAGAAAATTTAGTCGTATACCTCAAAGGGACAGATAGGACTAGAGCTCTTGTTTTCAATTCTCATATGGATACTGTTTCTGCCGGAGAAGAATCCGCTTGGACTTATGGACCTTTTAATCCTACAAAAAAGGGAAATAAATTAATTGGGTTAGGGACAAGCGACATGAAATCTGGGCTCGCAGCCTCGATGCTTGTCGCAGAAGATTTTAGTTCTACTAGAAGGTCACCTATAGATTTGTGGTTTACTTACGTTACCAACGAAGAGGTAGATGGATCCGGAACAAAGAGTTTTGCCGAGTGGTTTGCAAGAAAAGGTTATCACAGAAAATACAAAAGCATAGCGGCCATATTTACAGAGCCGACCGGACTTGTAGAGATAGAACACGGCCACAGAGGCAATTATTTTATTGAAGTTAAGACAACCGGTCTGGCGGGGCATGCCTCAAGGCCCGACAAAATTAGAGGGATTACTGCAGTAAGGAAAATGATTAATTTTGCAGATGCCTTACAAAATGAAGTTGGAGTATGGAGAAGGGAATTCCCTGATAAATATTTTAGCCCTTCAGTTACCGTTGGAGAAATGACATCAATCAGGGCCAACGTAAAGGCTACAACAAAAAACGGCGATCCAGAAGTTTTAGCAGATTCGCCGAACAAATTTGCGAGTTCCTGCGTCGCAACATTTGACCTAAGGACGACTCCTTACTCCCATAACATAATTTACAAAAAGTTTAAAGCATTGGCCAAAAAAATGGGTGCAAAGGCGAGTTTACTCTACGATCCAGGCCCATCCGGCTTTACCGATCCTAAAAGAGAAATAATTAAAGTTTTAAAAAGTTTTGTTAAAAAAACAAAACTTACAGTATCTCAAGGCTCGGCCGATTTAGGCTTTTTAACTGCACGCGGAATAAAGGCTGTTATCTTTGGTCCAGGAGAGAAAGAACAGTCGCATAAAATAAACGAGTTTTGTTATCCTTCTCAAATATCAGATGCAGTAAGAATCTATCGTGCAGTTGTCGAGAAGTGGGCAAATGAATGAAAGCGGAGTTCAATATTTTTTATTTTGACCAACCCTTTGATTCTCCAAAGAGGGTTTCAGAAACCGGTTGCCCCTCTTTTATCCATGAAGAAAATTTTGTTGCGAAGTGGGAGTTTTCAATAACATGATATTGAAATGAGTAAAGCCGAAAAGATAGAAGAATCGTCATTTCGAGAACTGGAAAAGGCAAAACTTCTGAGGGAGGTTGAAGTTAAAGCTTCAATGAAGCAGATAGCCATAATAGTTGATGTTGAGACAGGAGAAGGTGTTTTAAGATGTTTATATCGTCCAGAGAAAGGTGTACTTCTATCGTTGGATCCCAGGATTCCGAAACCGCAAGAACTTTATAGAGACGCCCTTTATTACCGTGTAAGTAAACTACTTGGCTGGAATTTTGTTCTTCCGGTAGCTGAGTGGTCGCTTGACGGGAATGACGAAGGGGTCCTTCGGCCTTTTTTACAGCAAGTTGAAACACGGCAGATATATGATTTTAGAGTGGACAAACTTCGGGAACGATCTTGGTTTTGGTTAAAAGTGGCCGCACTAGATTATGTTTGCGGAGTAGTTGATAGAAGGACTAACGACTTCCTTTTTACTCCAAGCAGTATTTTTGTAGTAGATAGTGGGTTATCTTTTGTAGAGGGGGAAGATTTTTCTTATCAAAGTTCAATAATTCGGGAAAAACTATCGGGCGAAATATTACCAGAGGATATAAGGGAGGCTTTATTGAGGTTAAGCGAAAACCAGATACAAAGATTGGCGGTTGGGGTTCTGGATGGGAAAGAGGTAGAAAGTGTAGCCAGAAGAGCTTTGAAACTGGCCGATGTTGGGGTTATTTTATAAACAGGCAATTTTCTTGACAAAATATAGGCTATATAATATATTTGTCAAAACTATGAGGAGAAATAGGAGGATGAACATTATTAGGGGATTAATGAGGAGGACCCGTAATTGAGGGGAAACCCGCCGTTGGGCGGGTTTTTTGTGTAAAATGGCAGGAATTTTAAATGAAAGAGAAAGAAGAGAATTACCGCTTTCCGCGGAAGTGGGTGTTTGGAGTGAGATTGCCCCTCTCCGAAAGCTTATTATTTGGGGAGAACCTGGTTGTGAAACTGCGCTTGGCCAACTTCTTCCTCAGAATGAAAGTCTTTTTCTCGAAAATTTCGATGTTGCTATAGGTCGAGGGGAATATATACGTATGAAGCAGATGTTTCTCGATCAGGGCGTCGAACTCGTTGTTGTAAAGGACGCCTATGCAAAAGTGGTAGAAAGGCAACATTTTCCGTCCGCCCCAAAATCTTTACAGGAGCTGGAAAGAAAAATGATCGAAAGGGCAATTGAGTTGTATGAGAAGCACCATATAGGCAATTTAGAAAAAATAATAGATTGGATTCCAGGCTTTCTTGCAGCCGATATGGAAAGTTATGGAGAAGATTCTGCGATAAAGTTGAACTGGATACTGAGCTTGGCCGGGGAAAAACCAATGTCTAACCTTTTTTATGCTCGGGACCAGTCGAATGTAATTGGAGACAGAATTGTTATGTCAAAAATGAGATATCCAATAAGAGTTCCAGAAGTAGAGCTTTATCGGCAGGCATATGAGCAATTAGGTTTGGGTAGTTTAACCTTCATGACTAGTCAAGGGACCATTGAGGGAGGAGACACAATGATTTGGGGGGACACTTGTTACATAGGTGTTGCCGTGCGAACTTCCAGAGAGGCAGTAGAAGAAATTTATCGGGGGATAGGGAAAAGGCTAGAGGAAAAAGGAATTAAAATGGCAATTGTTGAGAATCAAGAACTTGTTGAACTTAATAAGAAATTGGGGGATAATCCCACCGATGACGATATGAATTCTATGCACCTTGATACTTTTTGGACTCCCTTGGGGCCTGATACTGCGCTTGCTTGCATGGAAGAAGTGTCTATGAGGAGTATAGCCTTTGTTTCAAAGAAAGACGGTAGGATGGTTTTTGAAGAAGCAGAAAATTTCGCCCAATACATGGAAAGAAGAGGTTTCAAAGTGATAAATGTTACTCGCCAGGAACAGCATGATTACTCTACCAATTTGCTGCATTTAGGTAACGGAACGGTTATTGTGCCTCTGGAAAAGAACGAACGTGTTATCAATGAGCTGAGAAAAATCGGTTTAAACGTTTTAACACCGGATATTAAAGAGTTAGTAGGTGGATATGGTGCTGTTCACTGCATGACTGCCTCCTTGGTTAGGGGTTAAAATGATAGAAAGAATGAAAGCAAAGGAAGAGATACAATCTGCCCCAAGGTACGTCTTAGAAGAGCTCCAAGTATGGGCCGAACAGAGGATATTCAATTTAACAGGTGTCCAAAGGCCAATTTCGTTCCAGGAAGTTCCTTCTGGAATAAAAGGAGACTATGGTATTCAGCTTTCATCTTTTACTAAAGGATCCCAATGGAATCTTAAAGGGTTAGCAGAAGCCATCTCGGAAGGATTGAAGCAAGCTAAGAACCCTTTTATTAGAGAAGTTCATACTGCAGGGCCATATTTTAACTTCGAGTTGGACATGCCAACCTTTGGTGTCGAGGTAATTCGGCAAGTCTTCGAAATGGGTCCAAAATACGGCGAGGAGAGTGTTGGAAATAATACCGTCGTAGTTATAGATATGTCTTCTCCCAATATTGCCAAGAGAATGAGTTATGGACACCTTCGATCAACTATTATTGGAGACGCGTTAACACGAATTTATCGTGCAACGGGGTACGAGGTTCTAAGAGACAACCACATAGGCGATTGGGGAACACAATTTGGAAATCTAATAGTAGCTATTAAACGTTGGGGAAATGAAAAAGAACTATTGAGCTCCAAAGATCCCATAGGGGTTTTACAGGACCTTTATGTTAGATTCCACTCCGAGATGGAAAAGGAGAAAACCTCGAAAAGAGAAGAGCTAAAAGAAATTGTAGAGAAAGAAGGAATAGAGGCAGTACCAAATCTTCAAAAAGCCATAGAAGGTGTAAGTCAAGAAATAATGGCCAGAAAAAAAATTTCCCAGGAACAGCTTGATATGTCCAAGGTTGTTGAAGATGCTCTAGATAGAGTTGTGACTTCTAGACTGGAAGAAGAGGGTCGAGAATGGTTCAAAAAACTTGAAAAAGGAGACCCGGAAGCCAGAAGATTCTGGAAAATTTGTGTAGATCTTTCTATGAAAGAGTTTGAAAGGATATACCGCATTTTAGGTGTAGAGTTTGAATATACTTTGGGAGAAAGTTTTTATGAAGGTATGTTGGTAGACACTATTCAAGAGGTCAGACAAAGTGGTAAGGCAACCGTAAGCGATGGAGCATTAGTGGTAGATATGACAGATAAAAAATTGGGAGTAGCAATAGTCCAAAAATCTGATGGAGCGAGTGTTTATATGACGAGAGACTTAGCCACGGCAAAATACCGGGAGAAAGAGCTCAGTGCTGGAGAAGTAATCTATGTTGTGGGCGAAGACCAAAAATTTTACTTCCAGCAACTTTTTGAAATACTGCGAAGATTGGGGCATCCGGTAGGAGAAAGAAGCAAACACGTTTATTTTGGGATGGTGACCCTGCCAGAAGGAAGAATGTCCACCCGAAAGGGCCGAGTGATTCTTCTTAAAGATGTAATAGCTGAAGGACTCAAGAGGGTAAGAAAAATTCTCAAGACTAAAAATCCGGATGTCTACTCGAGCAGAAAATTAAGAGAAATAATTACCAGACAAATAGCCATAGGGGCGCTTAAATGGAATGATTTAGCTTATGACCCGAAGCGATCGATAATTTTTGATTGGGATAAAGCCCTTAACTTGGAGGGATATTCGGCTCCTTTTGTCCAATATGCAACCGTAAGAGCGAATAGTATTTTAAGAACAGCAGGTGTAAAAATTGGCGACCTCAAAATTGATACGTCTACAGCAGACAGTAATATTTATTGTAAGCCTGCAGAAAGAAGTATCATTAAGAAACTAGCGGCATACCCAAAAATAATTTTGGAAGCCCTCAATACGAACAATCCCTCCCAGATAGCAACTTATGCATATGAATTGGCGAAACTTTTCAATAGTTTTTATACAATTGTACCCGTACTTTCAGCAAAAAATGAAGAAATTAGAGTTTCTCGTGTGATGTTGGTGGCCGCAACTTCTCAAACAATTTCCAATGCGCTTAATCTTTTGGGGATAGAAGTTCCAGAAAGAATGTGACCGTTCCGTCCGATAGTATTTGACGGAAGAAAAGTTAGAGAGTAGAATAACTCCTCAATAATATGCCCCCTGAGGTACAAAGAAATGTAGGAGAATCGATCCAAACAATTGAACAGTCGTCTTTTGGCTCGGAACGAATAAGGGAAGCCTTGGTTTTTGGAGAACAGGCACATCGAGGTCAGAAAAGAAGGACTGGGGAGCCATATTTTGAACACTGTAAGACCGTAGCAAACATCATTCTTGGTTGGGGAATTGCGGACGAGGATTTAATTACGGCAGCGCTACTTCATGATACTTTGGAGGATACACAAGTCACTTTAGAAGAACTTAGGGCTAGATTTGGGAAAGGGGTTGCGGCCCTCGTGGACGGAGTTTCTAATTTTCGTTCGGAAACAGGAAGGGCAATCGACAGAGAGACTCTTCGTAAGGTTTTTGACAGAAGTTATATTGATCCGAGGGTTGCCGTACTTAAAATGGCCGACAGGCTTCATAACATGCAAACACTTGGTGGAATGCCTGAGGCAAAAAGAACTCCCAAAGCAAAAGAAACATTGGAGGTGTATGCCAAACTTGCGGAATCTTTGGGGATGTGGAAGCTTAAAGTTCAACTAGAGGATTTGGCCTTTAGTTTTTTTGATCCCGAGGAATTTACAAGAATAAAATCACAGGTCGATAGCGACCCCAGAAGAAGCCCCCTTTTTATCGACCACGTTCGCTCAAGACTTGTTGAACTTCTTAGGGAAGGGAATTTGGCTGGAGAGGTGGATGTAAAAGTCAACGGTTACTGGGCGATAAAGAAAAAAAGAGAGGTCGCGGCCCTTCAGGGGAAAAGCCTTCCCAATAGTTTCAGATGGATTAACGACTTGGTCAGTTTTAGGGTACTTTTGGCAGAAAAAAGAGATTGCTATACGTTTTTGGGAGTTGTGAATCATGCCTTCAGTGAAGATTTCGACGAAGAGAGGTTTGACGAGTTTTTAGCTAGACCCCGAGATAACGGCTACTCCGCGATTCAGACAACCGTAAATTTTAGCCAGGGGGCTACGGAGATTGCAATCACAACCCGGGAAAACGAAGCTTTTAACGATTGGGGAGTGGTTGAGCTTTTAAGAAAAGGTCAAAGGGATCTTAGTCAGTACGTTCTGAAATTGGTTTTTACTCCCTCTGGTGTATGGTTTTTAAAAAAGGAAGCAACTGGAATAGATTTGGCTCATCTTATCAATCCTCGCACAGGGATTTATGCCGAGGCAATTGTCATAAATAACAAAAGGCGTTCTCTTTCAACGGTTATTCCGAATGCGACCGAGATAGAGATGGGCTGGGGAAGCGGCGAAAAAATTCTCAGCCAGGAGCTTTTGGGCTATACTCTTCCGGCTACAAGAAAAGCCATAGAAGATGCACTTATTCGCGCCGAAAGAGAAAGACTTGTTCAACAGGGTAAGGAAGTTACGGAAAAATTACTGGCCCCAAGAGGAATATTGGATTTGGAAGACTTGGGGGAAAGGGCCAAAAATCTTTTCCCCAGCCGGGGAGACCAGTCTTTGGAAAATCTTTACTTTCTTATCGGAGGTGGATATTTGAATGAGTTGTTGGTTACCGAAGAACTTGATCGTCTGGGAATTACCAAAGAGAGTTTAGGCTTAACTACAGTCAGGGTTTTGGGAGTAGACCAAGAGGGGATTCTTGCCGACCTTTCATCCTGGATTAAAGACATAAGAGGGAATATTATTGCCCTCAGCCATAGGAAAGAAGGGAGGAATTACTCTTTAAGACTGGTGGTTGAAGGTTTAGACTCCGAAGGGGAAAAAGTTCTTTTTATGAAGCTAGAAGAAGATCCCAGATTTGACCAATGGCTAGTGGTTTAGTCTCTTTTTTTAAAAAACCAATTATTGGTATACTACCTGTTATGGCTAGTGTTAACCCGCTTTCCATGAACGCCGAAAATTATCTCAAGGCCTATTCTCAAAAAGCGAATAAATTCCTTGATTCGTTTTTTTTGAAGAAGAAAGCTTTAGCTCAAAAAATCGACCCCGACCTTGGCAAGATACTCCAAGTTTTTCTAGATTCATCGAAAGGCGGAAAAAGAGCCAGGGGGGCCTTGACAGTTTTGGGTTATGAGTCCTCAGGCGGCAAAAACTTTGAGGCAATCCTGCCGGTCTCTTGCGGCATTGAGATGTTTCATAATTTTTTGCTTATTCATGACGATATCATTGATAAAGATCGGTTAAGACGTGGAAAGCCAACGGTCCATACGATTTATGCCCAAAAGAGAGGAGAACATTACGGAAACTCCAAAGCAATAATCATTGGGGACGTTGGCGCATTTTTGGCCTACGAACTTCTTTTGTCTTCGGATTTTTCAAAAGAAAGAACCTTAGAAGCAGTAGCGAAACTTAATGAGTTTTTGTTAAAAACCGGCTATGGGCAGCTTCTTGATATCGATTATGATTTCAAAAAACAAATATCCTGGGAGGAAATTTTGAAGGTCCGTACTTATAAGACTGCTTATTACACCATCGTGATGCCTTTAACGGTCGGGGCAATACTGGCGGGTGCCTCCAAGAGTGTCCTTAGCGCGATTGAAAGTTATGGAATCCCTGTCGGAATTGCTTTCCAGCTTGTCGATGACATCTTAGGTGTTTTCGGTTCAACAGGAAAAACAGGAAAAAGCAACCTCTCCGACATTCGTGATGGCAAAAAGACGTTTCTTTATGCAAAAGCCCTTGAGCTTCTTGGGGCCCCGGAGAAGAAATTTTTAAAAAAGTGGTATGGAGCCGGCGACATTGGAGAGAAACAAACCAGAGAAATCAAAAAGATTATCGTTTCGAGCGGGGCGCTTGATTATTCCAAGAAGCTCGCGGAGAAACTAGTCATGGAAGGCAAAAAATATGTTCCCAAAATAACAATGGATAAAAAATATCAAAAAGTTTTAGAAAGCCTCGCCGACTTTATGATTACAAGAGAAAGCTAGCCTGTGATATAATTTTACCCATGTCTGACAATCCTGTAATCGTATTACCTCGTGGTACGAAAATCCCAGATCATATTGCTCTTATCCCAGATGGCGACAGGAGATGGGCTCGTGCCAAGGGATTTTCTCCACTTGAGGGGCATAAAGCTGGCTATCTTGCTCTTAAAAGGCTGGCCAGGGCCAGTCGGGAGTTGGGGGTTCATACCTTAACTTTATGGGGATTTTCAACGGAAAATTGGGAGCGCTCTTCCAAGGAGACCGAAAACATCATGAATTTAGCCAGAAAAATGATCGAAGATTTTATGAAAGAGGCGATGAAAGAGGGGGTAAGGTTTGTTCATTTAGGGAGGAAAGACAGGCTCCCAAGCGACCTCGTGGAGATGATTAATAAGACCGAGGAGAAATCTAAAAACAATACTAAACACATTTTAAATGTTGCGTTGGATTATGGTGGGAGAGACGAAATTTTGCGCACTGTAAGAAAGATAATTAGAGATGGAGTTAGTCCTGAAAAAGTGGATGAAAAATTATTTTCTTCCTATTTGGATACTAAAGATCAACCATACCCCTATGTGGATCTTTTTATCCGTACTTCGGGGGAGCAAAGAACGAGCGGTTTAATGCCATGGCAGATGGAATATGCGGAGTATTATTTTGAGGCGGACCATCTTCCTGATTTCACTCCTGAAAAATTAAGAGATGCTATTCTTGACTATTCAAGGCGCAGAAGAAGATTCGGCGGAAACGATGCCGAGCAGCACCTTAAATTTGACCCCAAAGTCGTTGCCAAACTTGAAATTGCTTGGTGGAGATTAAGAAAGATTCCCCAGGGTACGAGGTTTCAGGATTATGCCCTTAATCACTTAAGGGAACAGTTCGGCTTATCAAAGAAGCTGGCCAAAGAAGCCGCGAAATACTTAATTGTGGCCTTTTTGGAACAGGATAACGGCAGAAATTGGGAGAAAGCGAAGACAAATCTCAAAAAGTTTTACGCACTTCTGCGAGATGAAGTCAAACTTGCCTTTGAGCCTTCCATCGTTGCCTCGATGCAGGTTAAATTCTGGGAGGATATGGCCGGTAAGGAACAGGTCAAGGCGGCTAGTGATGCGGAGGAGACGGCGAGGGAGTTGGTTGCCGAGGTTCACCGGATTTCTCTTTTCCAGGCAGCCAAAGCCGCCCACCTCTTGGTTCTGGCCAATATTGAAAGAAACTTAGCCGAAAGAGGATCCGGAGAGAAGCATTGGGACAAGGCCCAAGATTATTTAGAAAGATTTTACCGTGCATTGAAGGAACGCGTAGCGTGACAACTACGCACGGCCAAGCTTCGCTTACCGAGCCCTCAAAGAAAGAGTTGCCTAAAGATTAATTTTTACCGCCCCTTCTCTTAAAACTTTTATTTTTCCGCCTCTAACTTCTATCAATGTCGATGGTAGAGATTTAAGAACCCCTTTAGCGCAGTAAAAATCTACCTCGTCGCCGAAATACTCCATCGCCTCTTTGATGTTTTTCGCCGGAGGTAGACCTTCCGGGTTGGCGCTGGGGGCCACCAACGGCCCCGTTTGTGTAATCAAGTGGGTTAATTCGGGATAATCGGGTAAGCGGAAAGCTAGTGTTTTAGTTCCCCGATGCAAGTATTCGAATTCTTGGTGGGGGCACGGTAGAATAATGCTTACCTTTCCAGGCCAATACTTTTCTAAAACCTTTTTCGTTTTTGCATCGGCTTTAACTTTGAACTTCGATAAGTCGTCCAAAGAAGAAATAAGAACGATTAAGGGTTTATTGGGTTGTCTGCCTTTTAACCGATAAATCCGCTCAACTGCTTCTCTGTCTTGGGCCCTGCCCACTAGGCCGTAAAGAGTATCGGTGGGAATTACCCCGACCCCATTTTTAGCAAGAGGCCCGGCACAGTCTCTAAGAGTCATTATAGATAATTTCCATTTAGGGGGTTATCTTGATAAAATATACCAGATTTCCGGGGTGTAGTTTAAAAGTAGAATATGCGGCTGGGGGCCGTATGGCGACGGAGCGTTACCGTCCACCCCGACTATAGGGTGCTTTTATTGGCGCGATACCAATCTTTAAGGTCTTCTAAAGCTTCGCCAAAACTTTTAAATCCAACATTCTCGGGAAGCTTCTCGATTGGAAACCAAACCAGTTCCGAGACATCATCTTCAGGTTTGATTTCTCCCCCGATTATCTCGGCTAGGTAATAAAGGTTAAGGGTTTCGTAAACTTGTCCTTCGTACTCGTAAGAATCGGTGTAAATTCCCAATAAGTTACTGAGTTTTATATTTAGACCAGTTTCCTCTTTTGTCTCCCTTTTGGCCGCAAGTTCGGGGTTTTCCCCTTCTTTCAAAAATCCGCCGATTGAATCCCAAGCTCCCTTTTTAGGATCGATGGCTCTTTTGGCAAGCAATACCTTGCCATTTTTGACAGGCAGGATGGAGACACAGGGCGATGAGGAAGTAAAAACCTTTCTTTGACAGGAAAGACACTGATAATACTCTCCGCTATCGGAGAGTTCTCCTCGGCAATGTGGACAATATCGATATTTAACCATTTACGACTCTTGTATTTTACCAGGCGGTGTGGTAATAAGAAAACGCCATGGCGGCCAAGAAAAAAACCCAAAAAGAAGCTCCCCAACCCCAGACAGGTGGCTCAGCAAAACTTCAGGCAATTCGTCTTGCCATGGACCAGATTGAAAAACAGTACGGCAGGGGTTCGATTATGAGGTTGGGGGAGCGAAGTGGGGCGCAATTAAAGGTTGAAGCAGTTCCAACAGGTTCTATTGCATTAGACCTTGCTCTTGGCGTTGGCGGCTTACCTAGGGGGAGAATAACAGAGGTCTATGGACCGGAAGCGTCGGGGAAAACTACTCTTGCTCTTTCTGTAATCGCAGAGGCCCAAAAGAAAGGCGGGCAGTGCGCTTTTATCGATGCGGAACACGCCGTTGATCCGGCCCGTGCGGAGATTATTGGCGTCGATTTGGATAATCTTTTGATGAGCCAACCTGATACGGGCGAGCAGGCTTTGGAAATTACCGAGACCCTAATACGTTCCGGAGCTTTGGATGTAATCGTCATCGACTCTGTTGCCGCCCTTGTTCCCAGGGCGGAGCTTGAAGGAGAGATGGGCGATGCCGTAATGGGAATGCAAGCGCGCCTTATGAGTCAAGCCTTGAGAAAATTGACGGGCGCCATTTCAAAATCCAAAACCGTTCTTATATTCACCAATCAACTTAGACAAAAAATTGGCGTCATGTTTGGCAATCCGGAGGTAACTCCGGGAGGACTGGCCCTAAAGTTTTATTCATCAGTTAGAATCGACCTAAGAAGAATTGAAGTACTTAAAGATGGTGAGCAAGTCATTGGCTCGCGCCACAGAGCCAGGGTTGTCAAAAACAAAGTTGCGCCTCCTTTGAGGGTAGCCGAATTTGACATAATGGAGAAAGAAGGAATTTCCAAAACAGGAGGGCTTCTGGACGTTGCCTGCGAGCTTGGAGTAATTGCGAAAAGCGGCTCCTTCTTTAATTATGACGGAAAACCTATCGCTCAAGGAAGAGAAGGTGCAAAGGCTTATATCGAGGAACACGCGAGGTTTGCGGAGGAACTGGATAAGAAAATTAGGGAAATGGTTGCTTCGGGTAAAAAACTTCCGAAAGAGTTAGGAGAAGAAAAGGGGGACTAAGCCTCCATGCCTCTCGTTACTGCCATTAAGCCCCAGAAGAATAAAAAGAGAGTCAATATTTATTTAGACGGGAAATTCGGATTCGGAATAGACCTAGAGAATTTTGTGATGCTTGGACTTAAGGTCGAACGGGAACTCTCCGATAAAGAAGTGGAAGAAATAGTTAAAAAAGCGCAGTTCCAAAAGACTTTAGACAAACTTTTAAGATTCGCAACCCTCCGGCCGCGCTCCGAAAAGGAAATAAAAGATTGGTTCAAAAGAAGGAAAGTTTATGAGAGCCTCCACAAAGAGCTGTTTAATCGGTTAAACCGATTGGATTTAATAGACGATGAGAAATTTGCCCAATGGTGGGTAGAACAAAGGATGGCCTTTAAGCCCAGGGGAAAAAGGGTTTTGGGCCAGGAACTGAGGCAAAAAGGCGTGGATAAGGAAATAATCGAAGAGACATTGTCCGGGATTAAGCTTGATGAGACAAAGGTCGCGGGTGAACTATTAAAAAAGAAGGCCTACCGTTGGGAAAAACTGCCCAGGCTTGAGGCCAGAAGAAAAATGGCGCAGTTCTTGGGAAGAAAAGGCTTTGCTTGGGAAACAATTGAAAAAATTATCGAAAAAAGGTAAAATTGTTGTTGGAGTCAAAGAAACAATGAAAGTTCAAACTCTAAGTTTGGCTTCTCCAACCCTCGGTTAATAAACCGCAAGGGTTAGTTTCTTTTTCTCCAGAATAAAACAATATGACCACATCTGACGATATCAAGGTATTAGTCGAGGATTTAAGAAAGCAAAGAGAAGCCCTGGAAAAGAAGGAGAAGTCCCTTAAAGAAAGGGAAGAAGAGCTTATCTTACGACTTTCTAAATCTTCTGGAATGACCAAAGACGAGGCTTCCAAAATTCTTCTTGAAGAGGTTCAAAAAACGCTGACTGCCGAAGTTGCCAAAAAAGTAAGAAATGCCGAGGAGAGAATTCGGGAAGAGGCGGGCGAGAAAGCCAAGGAAATTCTGGCCGACGCCATGAAACACGGCGCCACCGCCTACGTCGCTGAATATACCGTTTCTACCGTTACCGTTCCCAACGAAGACGTCAAAGGCCGGATTATTGGCGCAGGCGGAAGGAATATTAGAACTTTTGAAAGGGAGAGTGGAGTTGAAATAGAAATTGACGAGACCAACGAGATTAGGCTTTCTTCTTTTGATTCGGTCAGACGAGAGATTGCCAGAAGAGCTTTAGAGACCTTGATTAGAGACCAAAGAATTCAGCCCTCAAGGATAGAAGAGGTCGTTCGCCAAATCAAAAACGAAATGGAGGACGTTCTTCTTGAGGAAGGCAAGAAAATTGCCCACGAATGCGGGGTATTCAATTTGCCGGTTGATTTAATGAAACTAATCGGACGATATCGATTTAGAACCTCTTACGGGCAGAACTTAGGACTCCATACGATTGAGGAGACAAAAATCGGAATTGCTATTGCCAACGAGCTGGGAGCCAACATCGACGTGGTTCGCCTGGGCTGCCTTCTTCACGACATCGGCAAAGTGGTGACGGACGAGGAAGGAACCCACGTCGAAGCCGGGGTCAATACGCTTAAGCGGTTTGGACTGCCCAAAGAAGTTGTGGCGGCGGTTGCCGAGCACCACGAAGACAAGCCTTTTTCATCGGTTGAGTCGGTCATTGTTTGGACGGCCGATGCAATTTCCGGGTCCCGTCCGGGTGCCCGCTATGAGCCCCACGAGGAATACATCAAAAGGATGGGTAAAATCGAAGAGATTGCGGCATCTTTTCCTGGGGTGGACTCGGCCATGGCATTTCAGGCCGGGCGCGACGTCAGGGTGATTGTCAATCCCCAAGAGGTGGATGATGATAAAGTAACGGTTCTCGCTCATGATATTGCGGCCAGACTTGAAAAAGAAGCGCAGTACGCGGGACAAATAAAAGTAACCGTCATCAGGGAAGTTAGAGCCGTGGGTACGACCGCTGCCAAATAATGAAGAAAAAATATTTCCTGCCTTTTCTTCTTCTGGTTTCCCTATTTTTTATCGGCATCTACATTCTTTTTCCCAAAACAAAAGCAACGCTTAAAATTCTCTCTCCCCAAGATTTAGCCCAAAAATATCAGGAAGTTGCCACGCCCACGCCAACCGCCACCCCTAGGCCGTTAACTTTTGCCGAGATGAACGAGCGATATGGACCTTGCGTCAATCTCCCGACCCTGATGTATCACCATATTCAGGATAAGGTTAGTGCCAAAGAAAAGAATCAACTTGCCCTAACGGTTGAAACGGAAACATTTCGAAGTCAAATGGAATACCTTAAGGCCAAAGGGTATAGAACTCTCGGGATGGATGCGCTGATTGCCTTTTTTGATAGGGAGGTTCCGGTTCCCAAAGGGTCGGTTCTTCTGACCTTCGACGACGGCTATGACGATTTTTACAAAAACGCTCTACCCGTACTTAACGATCTTGGCTTAAAAGCTACAGTTTTTGTTTCAACGGGGCTGATGGATAACCCCGGGTACTTAAGTTGGGAAGAAATTAGGCAAGCCACTCCCTCGGCCTATCTTTTTGCAAACCACACTTGGTCTCACAAGAATATGCAGACGGCTAAAGACAAAGTGGAATTCGAAATCGGTACGGCGGATACCCAGTTGTCCGAGAGGGGGCTTAATAACCCCAAAGTATTCGCCTTTACCTACGGGCTTGTCGGAGATTATGCCAAGAAGTATCTGGAAGAGCTTGAATATAAACTTGCTTTTGGTACCAGGCCCGGAAGCACCCTTTGCAAAAAGCAGAGGTTTGAACTTCCAAGAGTGAGGGTTGGTGATACCAAGTTAAGCAATTACGGCTTCTAAAACTTGACTTTTGCCCATACTTTCGTTATTCTTGGCGTGGCTTATGACAAAGAGAGAACTAATTGACTTGGTCGCCAGGAAGGCCCATTTGACCAAAAGGGCGGCTGATGAGGCGGTTGAGGTTTTCCTCTCGGAAGTCGGCCGAGTTCTTTCCAAAGGAGAAAAAGTCGTTTTGTCCGGATTTGGTACTTTTAGGGTCATCTCCATGAAAGGCAAAACGGTTAAAATCCCCAAGACCGACAAAATGGTGACAATTAAGTCCCACCGCTCACCCCGCTTTACTCCAGGGAAGAAGTTAAAAAGACAAGTCGTCCGCTAACTCCCGCAGCCTCTTTGTTGTATACTTTGGTCAATGGACAAGGCCATAATCGTCGATCATTTGGTCAAAAACTTCGAAGTTATTGAGAAGAAACCGGGACTAAAAGGTGCAATTGACTTGATCGTCTCTCCCAAGACAAAAACCATCCGGGCCTTGAAAAATATCTCTTTTACAATCCAGCCGGGAGAGCTGGTTGGCTTTATCGGTCCCAATGGAGCCGGGAAAACCACCACTCTTAAAATCCTTTCTGGGCTTCTTTACCCGACGGCGGGCTTTACGTCCGTTCTCGGCTTTGACCCTTGGGAGAGAAAACCCGAATTTCTCAAAAAGATTTCTCTTGTTATGGGACAGAAAAACCAGCTCTGGTGGGACCTGCCGGCAGCCGAAACCTTAGAGTTAAATCGCGCCATTTACGAAATTCCTAAAAAAGAGTACGAAGAGGTCGTGAGCGAACTTGTAACTCTTCTTGAGGTTGGGAAGCTTCTAAATATTCAAGTAAGACGGCTTTCCCTGGGTCAAAGAATGAGGCTAGAGCTTGTAGCGGCGCTTTTGCACACTCCCAAAGTTTTATATTTAGACGAGCCGACAATCGGACTGGACTTAATTGCCCAGCAAAAAATGAGGGATTTTATCTATGAATATAACCGTCGCCATGAGGCAACGATACTGTTAACTTCCCATAATATGGATGACCTGATGACCCTAGCAAGACGCGTCATTGTAATTGACGAAGGACAAATTCTTTTTGACGGGGCACTCGAAGAGCTTGTTTCCCGGTTTGCCAAAGAAAAGATAATCAAGGTGTCGCTCTCCCGCGAAGACGATGTTAAAAAGATTGAAACAATCGGAAAAGTCAAAAAAATTTCTTTTCCCGAAGTGATATTATCAGTTCCAAGGGAGGCAGTAGCGGTTGCAGCAGCCGAGCTTCTTCAGAATTTCCCGGTTAGTGATTTAACCATCGAGGAAATTCCCATCGAGGATGTTATCCGCAAAGTTTTTAAGGGAGAGATGCGCAGGCCCCTTCAAAAATGAGTCTAAAAAAATACATCTCGATTTTCAAGATCTCATTCGCCCAAGAATTTGCCTACCGTCTGAATTTTATTATGTGGCGGGTAAGAAATGTTATGCAGATTCTTTTACTTTTCTTCCTTTGGACAACCGTCTTTTCGGACCCTACGAGAGTAATCTTCGGCTACGACCGAGCAAAAATCCTAACCTATGTTTTTGGGATTCTGGTTGTCAAGGCCCTGGTTCTTTCGGCCAGGGCCGTCGAGGTACCGGGTGAGATTTCGAGAGGCGACATTATCAACCTCCTTTTAAAGCCAGTCAATTTTTTCAAATATTGGTTGACCAGGGACTTATCCAGCAAGGCTCTCAATTTTATTTTTTCGGCCGGGGAAATTGTCATTCTCTTCCTAATATTAAAACCCGAGATTTATTTGCAAACTGACCTGCTTTTATTGACAGGGTTTTTTCTCTCTCTAATCTTGGCCATACTGGCGTTTTTTGCTCTTCTGATGATTACCAGTTTCGTTCCGTTTTGGTCGCCCGAGTCGGGCTGGGGGGCCCAGTTTTTGATGGTCGTCATCGTGACCGAATTTTTGTCGGGAGGGCTTTTTCCCCTTGATATCTTGCCGGGGGCGGTTCAGAAGATTTTATATTTAACCCCTTTCCCTTATTTGATCTTTTTCCCAATTCAAGTCTACTTGGGCAAAATAACCGGCGATGCCCTTATCGGCGGGGTGCTGATTGCCTCTTTCTGGGTGACTCTCTTATGGCTGGTCATGGGCTGGGTTTGGCGCCAGGGGCTGTTGGTTTATAGGGCCGAGGGCAGATAATGCGAAGTCTAAAAAAATACTTAAAAGTTTGGTGGCTGATGAGCAGAAATTCCTTTATGGGAATGCTATCCCAAAGGTTTGGGGCGGGTATTTTTATAATCGGTAAACTGTTAAGATTCGGTTTTTTCCTGGCATTCATATTTTTTCTTCTCAAAGGAACAAAGACTCTGGCAGGATACAATCTCAACCAAACCTTATTTTTCTTTCTTACTTTTAATTTAATTGACGTCGTCGCCCAGTTTCTTTTCAGAGAGGTTTACCGATTTCGCCCCCTGGTTGTTTCCGGAAGTTTTGATTTGGTTTTGACCAAACCGATGAGCGCCCTTTTCCGTTCTCTGATGGGCGGGGCGGATGTCTTGGATTTGGTGACCATTTCTCCCTTAGTCCTGGCGATTTATTTAGTGGGCAGAGGCCTTGGGCCTAGCCCCACCGACGTTCTTTTTTACATTTTTCTTATTATTAACGGCTTAGCCCTGGCCACCGCTTTCCACATTGCCGTTATTTCTATGGGAATAATCACCTTAGAGATAGACCACACGATCATGATTTATCGGGACATCACCAACCTGGGCCGTTTCCCCATTGATATTTATAAACAGCCTCTTCAGGGAATTCTAACCTATCTCATCCCCGTCGGCATTATGATTACTCTTCCGGCCAAAGCCTTAATGGGTTTGGTCAGTCCATGGGGAGTACTTTTGTCTTTTGCCATAGGAGTCGCCGCCGTACTTGTTTCTATTCGACTTTGGCATTTTGCGCTGACTAAATATACTTCTGCCTCAAGCTGATATGCAAAAACTTCTTATCGTTTGTGGCCCGACAGCGACGGGTAAGACGGCCCTTGCACTCTCCTTAGCAAAAAAATTCAAGGGCGAGCTTATTTCAGCCGATTCTAAACAAGTTTATAAAGGACTAGATATAGGAACAGGGAAAGACATCTCCACCCAGGCAAAGAGAAAAGGATACTACGAATTTCAGGGAATAAAAATTTGGGGATATGACCTTGTTGGCCCCAAAGAAAATTTCAGTGTTTCTCATTATATTCAGTTTGCGAGAAAAGTAGTCAAGGAAATAGTTAAAAGAGAAAAGTTGCCGATTATCGTGGGAGGGACAGGCCTTTATATTAAGGCGATTGTAGATGGGATCCCTACGGCAAAAATCCCCCAAAGTCCAGCCCTAAGGGAAAATCTAGCCGCCAAAAGCCAAGATGAACTTTTTGAAATACTTGCACAACTTGATCCTATTAAGGCTGGCTCCTTAAATTCTTCGGATAAAAAAAACCCAAGGAGGCTAATAAGGGCGATTGAGATTGCAACTTGGAATCTAGAGGGCAAAAGCAAGGAATTTAAAGAAAGAATCCAAAAATTCGACCCCTTGTTTATCGGGCTTACTTCCTCAAGAGAATATCTTTTCGAGCGAATCGCAAAAAGGGTGGAGACAAGAGTCCGCCAAGGAGTCGAAAGGGAGATAGGAGAGCTTCTTAAAAAGGGGGTTAGTTGGGAAAATCAGTCTATGAGCTCTTTGGGTTACAGACAGTGGAGAGCATATTTCGAAGGGAAAAAGACAAAAAAAGAAACAATCGAAGATTGGAAGAGACAAGAGAAAAAATACGCCAAAAGACAAATTACCTGGTTTAAAAGGGATAGAAGGATAGCTTGGTTTGATATCACCAAGCCCAATTGGGCCGATAGTGTGGAAAAATTGGCCAAAATCTGGTATTCTTCTAACGATGCCAAGAAAAATTGAAATTTCCCACCGGACGATAATTTTTGCGGTTTTATTCCTTATTTCCTTGTGGTTTCTTTATTACATTAGGGACCTTATCTTGGAACTTTTTGTGGCCCTTCTTATTATGGCCATTCTTAATCCTTTGGTCACCCGTCTTTCCAAATTAAGAATCCCTCGGGCAATCTCGGTTTTTATCGCCTACTTGGTTGTTTTCGGCGTTTTCGGGGGGGCCCTTGCCGGTATCATTCCACCCCTAGTTGAGCAGACCACCAGTTTTGCCAATAACATTCCAGGATACCTTTCGAGTCTTGGGATTGGGGGCTACATCAATGAGCAGCTTACGGGAGAACTCCTTTCGCAACTTGGAAGCATTCCGGGGCAACTTGTAAAAGTAGGCCTATCTGTTTTTTCCAATGTTTTTGCGGTTATAACAGTTTTAATCTTTGCTTTTTATCTTCTTTTAGCACGGGACAAGCTCGATGATCAGCTGGGATTTTTATTTGGGGAAGAGAGAAAAGGGAAATTGGCCAGAATTATGGATCTTTTGGAATCAAAACTCGGAGGTTGGGCCAGAGGAGAACTTACTTTGATGGTTTTAGTTGGCGTATCCAACTATATCGGCCTTATGATTTTGGGAATACCCTTTGCTTTACCCCTTGCGATTTTAGCAGGCCTTCTTGAAATAATTCCTTATTTGGGACCGGTGATAGCGGCAATTCCGGGGATAATTATTGGACTTAGTATTTCTCCCCTAATGGGTCTTGCCGTTGCCGCCCTAGCCTTTTTAATCCAGCAACTGGAAAATTATTTGTTTGTTCCCAAGGTGATGGAGAAGTCGGTGGGGGTTTCTCCGATTATTACTCTTCTTGCCTTGGCGGTTGGATTTAGGATAGCCGGAGTCGTGGGTGTGGTCATTTCGGTGCCCGTGGTTCTGGCCGTTCAGGTTCTTCTCAAAGAAGAAGCCCACCTTTAGGGTGGGCTATCTTCATATTCTGGAGGCTAGTAAGCCAGGTTCTGTTTTTAGACGATCATCTGTCTAAGCCCTCAAACTTTGCCCCGTCTCTTGGTTGTCCAAGATTTTTTGAAAGCTTTTTTCGTCCTTTAAGGGACGGGGCTTTCGGAGGTTGCAGCGGGGAGGATTGCCCCTTTTCACTCGTATCCTTCGACATTTACGTCTCAGGACCGACATCGTTTCTGTGGCTCTGGACTAGCGCTTGCGCGTTCCCGCTTGCGCGGGACACCCTGCTTTCGGCTGCCTGGACTTTCCTCCATCCTTCGCATAAAGCTATGGACGGCGATCATCCTTCCTCCAGAACGAGGCCATTATATCAGGAAACGTCCCCTTTTTCAATTTTAAACACTCCTTTTTGTTAAAATAGCTTATATGCGTTTAATAATTTCCAGGGTCAGTCGCGCTTCAGTTAAAGCAAAAGGGGGTACCGTTGGACAAATAGCCAAAGGCCTTTTTGTTTTGCTGGGAGTTAAAAAGGGGGACACGGAAAAAAATGCTGAGGAGCTAGCCGAGAAACTTTCCAAGCTGAGGGTCATGGCCGATAAAGAGGCTAAAATGAATTTGTCCGTTAAAGATATTGCCGGAGAAATTTTGGTCGTTTCCCAATTTACTCTTTACGCGGATACCTCCGGGGGCAATCGGCCCTCTTTTATTCAGGCTGCCGAGCCCGAGATCGCCAAGAGGATCTACGAAAAATTTGTCAGGGAAGTAAGAGAAAAAGGAATTAAAGTTGAGACCGGAAGTTTTGGGGATTATATGGAAATTGAGGCGTTCATGGACGGTCCGGTAACAATTTTACTGGAATGACTGATTATTTAACCAAAAGGGAACCCCGACCTTTCAGGATCCCTTTTGTATTGATGTTCAAAGAAGGTTAACCTCCAATTCTGAACATTGTTGTGCCGCAGACTTCACAAACAGCCTTTGTTGCTTTCTTGCCGTTCTTCATTGTTACGGCTTGAGCATTCTTTCCTTCTCTTTTGGTGCGACACTTGACGCAGTACATCATTCTAGTTGTCACCTCCTTCCGTAGGGACAGTGATTTCAAAACCAAGCTAAGTATACCACCACCTCCGCGGCCAAGATGAGGCTGGCCAAGATGAGGCTTTTGGCCATATCGCGCCGGATTGAAGCTAAAGTACCATCTTTAGCCAAAACATTGGCCTTATTAGCCTTCTCATCTTTGAGAGAAGTCTCATGAGGCTCATTTTTAAATTGCCCCTTGACATCGTGCCTAACTGGTCCTTTTCCGGGCTGACCCTGCCAAGAATATAAAAAGGCGCGGTGAGGATTCTCTTTTTCGGCCCTGGTCCTTCTTTTACCCATCTATAAAGTATTTTGCCACCAAGACTGCCTTGACACAAGTTTGGGAAGATGCAAAAATGTTTGAGTTCGAGCCAGATGAGCATACAAACTTTATTACCTTGGGTTTTTGGTATCTGGCTCGGGGTTCTGACGATTGGATTTTTTCTGTTTGCGAACTTTTTTCGTCGCCTAATTAAAGGGACAGAAGGGGGAGAGCTTAAAAAAGTACTTGAAGCAATCCTCACTCGGCAGGCAAAAAATGCCCAAGGCATTGAGGAGCTTAATCGGCAGGTAACGATTCTAGTCGAAGAGGGATTTGACCACGTCCAAAAAGTGGGACTGGTGCGTTTTAATCCCTTTAAAGAAATAGGCGGGGATCATAGTTTTTCTCTGGCTCTCTTGGATGGCCGCGATACAGGGATAGTCATTACCGGTCTTCATACCAGAGAAAGAACCAGAATTTATGCTAAGGCAATCAAGAACGGCAAAAGCGAGTTTGAGCTTTCGGCCGAGGAAGTAAAAGCCCTGGCTAAAGCTCAAAAAGGCTAAATCATGAATAATTTCTTTTCAAAAGCAAAAGTTTTTCTTTCGTCAAAAAGCGCCACCATCGCTCTTTCCTTCCTGGGTCTTTATCTTTTGTCCTCGGGAGTTTCTCTGGCAATTTTCTCATTCGTTAAGAAAGAGGAGGTTACCTCTTCTGACATTAAAAAGGGGCGCTCGCGAATCAATCTTGATTTACCCAAAACCGAGGACTGTCCCCTAAACGGAGGCATGTTTACCAAAGTCGAGAGAGAGATTTGGGAGGCCAGGCGCCCCCTGACGGCCATGATCGAAAACCACGCCGATTCCCGTCCGTCCTCAGGACTTTCAAAAGCGGACGTCATCTATGAAATAGTGGCCGAAGGGGGCATTACCAGATTTTTAGCCGTTTATTACTGCAATACGGCGGCGGAGGAAGTCAAGATTGCACCGGTCAGAAGTGCAAGAATTTACTTTATTGATTATGCGGCCGAATACGGCGATAAACCGATATTCATGCATGTCGGCGGGGCCAATGACTTTTCTGGGAGCGGCGATACAGTAAGAGACGTCAGGGCCCTGGAAACACTTGAGCAGATTGGTTGGCGGACACCTCGCGGAAACGACTTTGACACCACTTATGATTCCGGCTTCCCGGTTTTTTGGCGAAACTACGAAAGGCTCAACCATCCGGTGGCCACGGAACACACCATGATGGCTTCGCTCGATGCGGCCTACGAAGAAGCAGAAAAAAGAGGTCTGGGGGCAAAGGACAAAAAAGGTACAGCCTGGGACAAAAATTTTGTTTCCTGGAAATTTAGCGACGATAAGCCCGAGGCCGCCAGCGCCACCAATATTTCCTTCGGCTTTTGGGACAATAAGAGCGATTATGACGTTAATTGGCAATATGATGCCGCCAACAACCGATATTTGCGATTTAATGGCGGAGCTGAACAAGTTGACCTGGAGGGCAAACAGCCACTTTTTGCGAAAAACGTCGTCATTCTTTTTGCCAAAGAAAGGGGACCAGTTGACAGAAATGGACATATGTTCTATACAACAACTGGAACCGGTAAGGCTTTGGTTTTTCAGAATGGAAGTGTGATCGAAGGAACTTGGGAAAAAGACTCAAGGACCGGCAGGACCAAGTTTCTGGACGAAAACGGGAAAGAAATTTCTTTTGTCAGAGGGATTATCTGGATTGAAGTCATTCCTGCCGGCAACAACGTCAGTTATTAGTTTTCCCCTGCCCCCCAAGAAAGATGGCTGAGCTATCCGACATTATTACTTCGAAGGTCAGGATTAAGATATTGGAACTCTTTTATTCAAATCTAGGAGAAATGTATCATGTTAGAGGAATCGTTCGGGAGATAAAAGAAGAGATTAATGCGGTCAGACGCGAACTCGGGAAACTCGAGAGCGTGGGCATTCTAAAAAAAGAGCCCCGTGGCAATCGAGTCTATTATTTCTTGCGAAACGACTACCCGCACTTAGGCGACCTTCTTTCAATCATTTCCAAAACTACCGGGATGGGCAGGAGCCTCATTGAGAGTCGGAATAAAATCGGTAAAGTCGCTTTTGTCATGTTTTCGGGAAGGTTTGCCCGGGGTAAGCCGAGAAAGAAAGAAGACGACGTTGACATTCTGGTTGTCGGGGATGTGGTTTTGCCGGAGCTGGCCTCCCTCATCAGAATGGAGGAAAGCAAGAAAAATCGCGAAATTAACTACACCGTCATGAGCCGAGATGAGTTTGACTTTAGAAAGAAAAGAAGAGACCCCTTCCTCCTCTCCATATTATCGGGAAGCCGAACCATGATAATTGGCGACGAGGAGGAGCTCGTTGGCTAACTTCCATGCACTTATCCTCGCCTGCCAAAAAACTAATCGGAATTCTGGTTCTTTTTATCGCTGCCCTCTTTATTAGTTTGCCTACCCCTCTCAATCTTGATTTAAAGTTAGGCCTTGACCTTGCCGGCGGCAGCCACCTGGTTTTCGAAGCGGATACTTCAAAGATTTCTCCCGAGAAAGTAAAAGATGCCGTCGTTTCCCTGAAAGAAGTTGTCGAGAGAAGGGTCAATTTATTCGGGATTTCCGAGCCGGTTGTCCAAACTTCATCTTTCGGGGAAAAAGAAAGGATAATCGTTGAGCTTCCGGGAATTCAAAATACCCAAGAGGCGGCCGAACTTATCGGCAGAACCGCCCAGTTGGTTTTTGCGGAGGTTTCCGAAGCAACAAGTTCTGGAGAACTTAAACTTACAGATTTATCGGGGGCCGATTTGGAGAGGGCAGCGGTAGATTTTGACCAAACTACGGGGAAACCGGTCGTTGCCCTTCAGTTTACCAAAGAAGGAGGAGGAAAGTTTGAAAAAATTACAGAAAAAAATATCGGAAAGGCCGTTGCCATTCTTCTTGATACAGAAATTATAAGTGCGCCCATCGTTCAGGAAAAAATTTCGGGAGGAAACGCCATTATTTCTGGCGACTTTACGATTGAAGAGGTAAAGAAGTTAGTAATTCAGCTTAATGCAGGCGCTCTTCCTTTGCCGATAGCGCTTGTTGAAGAAAGGGTTGTTCAGGCAACCCTGGGGGCTGAATCGGTCAGCCAAAGCGTTAAGGCGGGCCTGGTTGGCCTGGCCATGGTTCTTACCTTCATGATTTTGTCTTACGGAAGGCTCGGCGTCGTCTCCGCCGTCGGCCTAATCGTTTTCGGGGTTCTGACCCTGGCCCTTTATAAACTGATACCGGTGGTTTTGACCCTCCCCGGAATTGCGGGATTTTTACTCTCCGTCGGGATGGCCGTTGACAGCAATATTTTAATCTTCGAGAGGTTTAAGGAAGAAAAAGGAAGGCGCCCCGTTCCCGACGCTCTGGAAGTTTCTTTTGGGCGTGCCTGGGATTCAATCAGGGATGCCAATATTGCCACGTTGGTGACGGCCTTCATTCTGGCCAACCCCTTTGATTGGGACTTTCTTCACACCTCAGGTCCCGTCCGCGGTTTTGCCATCACGCTGGCCCTGGGAATTGCCATCAGCTTATTTACAGGAATTGTCGTGTCAAGAAATTTACTGAGGGTATTCATTCGGGAGAAAAAAACATGAACTGGATGAAATATCGGCTGATTTACTTTTTGATTTCGGCCGCGGTAGTCGGCGCCGGAATTTTTGCCTATTTCAAATGGGGACTCTCCCTCGGGATTGATTTTAAGGGAGGAGCCCTGATTGAGTATCAGGTAGGAAAAGATTTCTCGACCGAAGAGGCCATAAAGAAAATAGAGAATCCTTCTATCGAGGTCTATTCAATTCAGAAAGCCGGCGAGAATACTTACTTAGTAAGAACGAATCCCCTGGATCCTCACTACCGAGAAAACATCGGCATCGTTTTGGGGGAATTAACGGGCGAGGCCACCGAGCTCAGATTTGAAAACGTCGGTCCCTCCATCGGTCCGGATTTAATCAAAAAGACAATTTATGCCATTGCCATTGCCGCCTCGGCCATTCTTCTTTGGGTCACCTTCCAATTTAAGAGCTTTAAGTTTGGAGTCTCGGCTGTTTTCGCCATGCTTCATGATAGTTTGGTTCTTCTCGGCAGCTTTGCTCTTTTTGGCCATTTTTTTGGAGCCGAAATTGACTTTCTTTTTGTAACCGCCATGCTCACGATTCTTTCTTTTTCGGTTCACGACACCATCGTTGTCTACGACCGGATTCGGGAAACGCGAAAGAAGGTTGGTGGTAGTATGACGGAAATGGCCAATATGGCCGTCAGCCAGACCATGGTCCGTTCTCTAAATAATTCGTTTACGATAATCTTCATGCTCGTGGCCCTCATTCTTCTTGGAGGAACTTCCATCAAATGGTTTGCCATCGCCCTTCTGGTCGGAACAATTTCGGGAACTTACTCCTCACCATTTGTCGCGGTTCCGATACTTGTAAGTTGGGATGTCCTTCAGAGAAAGATTAAGAGGTCTTAAGTTCTTTTAGTCTAGAAAGAAGTGCTCTTTTTTCGTTTTCCAGTTTTTTTTCAACCACTTCTTCAAATAAAATATTTAATATTTCTCCGACCATGGGTCCTGAGCGAAGTCGAAGGACTTTCATCACATCGTTTCCATCGATTTTAAGATCCTTTACCGCAAAGGGTTCTTTCTGAACTTCAATTAACCTTTTCTTGAATTCTTCCAATCTCCAAGAGGTTTCTCTGGCTCCGCCCCCCAATCTATCGGCAACCCTCAACTCAAGCATATCGGCAATGTTTTCTTTGCCGACATTTCTTATAAAACGCCTAATGGCCGAGTCGGTTTGCCGCTCATCAACCGTAAACTGGTGGTATCGAACCAGAGTCACAAGCTTGTCTTTCTCCTTTTTGGAAAACCTCAGTCTGTCCGCAATATTGGCGGCTATTTTGGTGCTGACGACCTCGTGGTTATAAAAAGTAATGACACCGCTTTCCAGTTTTTTGTAGGTTTGGGGTTTGCCGATATCGTGAATAAGAGTTGCAAAACGGACAATCGGGTCTTGGCTCTTACAATTCTTAAGAGCCATTAAGGAATGGGTACCCACGTCGTAAACGTGGTGCCTGCCCGGAGATTTTTGTTCGACTCCAAAAGTTTTTTCGAGTTCGGGAAGGATTTCTATCAAAAGGCCAGCATTTCTTAAGATAACCATGCCATCATAGGGATGGGGAGATAAAAGTATTTTAAAAAGTTCTTCCTTGACCCTCTCTTTAGCGATTTTATTGATTAAAGAGGCGTTTTTCTTTACCGCCTCAAAAGTTTTTTCCTCGATGGTAAAACCCAACTCGGCCGCAATTCTTATCGCCCTCATCATCCTTAGGGCATCTTCAGAGAACCTATCATCAGCATTCCCCACTGTTCTAATAAGCTTGTTCTTTAAATCAGCTTGACCGTTGTATAAATCGATTAGGTTCATAGTGCATAGTGCATAGTGCATAGTTTTTCTTTGTACTTTGTACTCTGTACTTTGCACTGGCTTCAGGGCCATCGCATTGATGGTGAAGTCGCGTCTCGATAAATCCTCGTCAAGACTTTTTCCCCATTCGACTTTATCCGGTCGTCTTTTGTCAGAATAGCCGAATTCACGCCTAAAGGTGGTTATTTCGTAGGGACTCTGGGAAGAAGGATGGGAAATGCCGACGGTGCCGAAGATATTGTCGTAAAACCCCTCCGGGAAAATTTTCAAGATTTCCTCGGGGGTAGCGTTGGTGGTAAAGTCCCAGTCATCCACGGGTCTTCCCGTTAGAAGGTCACGGACTGCCCCGCCGACGATATAAATTTCAAAACCGGCTTTAACAAATTTATCCAATATTTCGGAAACAAATTCGTTGGTGTGGGGGTGTACTTTCATCTCGGTTTAATTATACTTCAAGTTGATGGCGATGGATAACGTTAGTCGAAGATGGGAAATTTTAGGAAAGGTAGCCAAAAAATCCCCAAGTATTAAAGAAATAGAAAAAATCCTTCTCAAAAATAGAGGCATTGCGGCAAAAAAAGCCAGAAAAGAATTTTTCTTTCCGACTTCTCCCGAGGCTCTCTCCCTAAAAAATTTGGGGATAGCCAAGTTCCAGGTTAAAAGGGCGGTTGCGCGAATAAAAAAGGCCGGCAAGAGGGGAGAAACGATAATCGTTTACGGAGACTATGACGCCGACGGCATTTGTGCAACGGCGATTTTGTGGGAACGTCTCTACTCCCTGGACTTAGATGTCCTGCCCTATATTCCGGAGAGGTTTTCTGAAGGCTACGGCCTAAATTCCGAGAGCATAAAAAAATTAAAAGAGGAAAAGCCGAACCTCGGTCTGATTATTACGGTTGATCACGGTATTGTTGGGGGGGACAAGGTTGAAGTAGCCAGGAAGTTGGGAATTGATGTAATAATAACCGACCACCACCAGCCCGGAAAGAAAAAGCCGAAACCATACGCCCTCATTCACACCACCCAAATCGGTGGCGCCGCTTTGGCCTGGATACTGGCCAGGGAAATAAAAAGCGTGAGAGACGGGCTTGACCTGGTCGCCATCGGAACCATCGCCGACCAACTTCCTCTAGTTGGAGCCAACCGTTCTTTTGCCAAATACGGATTGGTGTCTCTAAATGGCACCCAAAGGGTAGGGCTCAACGCTCTTTTTTCCGAGGCGGGAATTGTTAAGGGAGAGATCGGTCCTTACGAAGTCGGTTTTATGATTGCTCCCCGAATAAATGCCATGGGGAGGTTGGTTCACGCCATCGATTCATTGAGACTTCTTTGTACTAAAAACAACCAGAGAGCCGGGGAGCTGGCCAGACTTTTAAATAAAACCAATTTGGAAAGACAAAGAATTGTCGAAGAAGTGGTTCTCCATGCCCTTCGACAAGCTCAGGACGAAAGTTTCGCCCGAAGCGTGATTGTTGTGGCGCACGAGAGTTATCACGAGGGAGTCATCGGGCTCGCCGCCGCCCGATTGGTTGAAGAATTTTATCGCCCCGCCATCGTCATTTCCAAAAAAGGCAAAATAGCCAAGGCCTCGGCCCGCTCTATTTCGGGATTCAACATTATTGAGACAATCAGGAAACTTGAAGGTTATTTAATCGAGGGAGGGGGGCACCCGATGGCGGCAGGGTTCTCGATTAAGACCGATAAGATTGAGGATTTTACCCAAAAATTAAACAAAATATCGGCTTCGGTCTTGACGGAGGATATTTTAACTAAAAAACTAAAGATAGATTTGGAAGTAGGCTTTAGAAACTTGGGGCAGGAACTTTTGGCGCTTAGCGAATCTTTTGAACCGACGGGACTAGGTAATCCCACGCCGACCTTTATGACAAAAGACGTGACGATTGCCGATGCCAGAGTCGTCGGAAGGGAAAAAACACACTTGAAACTGGTCTTAGAGGAGTCGGGTAGGACCCTTTCGGCAATCGCTTTCGGTTTAGGTGTAATTTACAAAAGCCTTAGGCCAAAAACAAAAATTGATATCGCCTACGCTTTGGAAGAAAATACTTGGAACGGAAATACAAATCTTCAATTAAAAATCAAAGACATTAAAATGAAATGACAAAAATTGAGCTTGAAAAGAAATTTAGCGAACTCCTTGAGGAGATAAGAGGCTACAACGGGGAGGCCGACTTCCCTCTCATTAAGCGAGCGTGGGCATTTGCCAAGCTGGCCCACACCGGTCAAAAGAGGCTGACGGGAGAGCCTTTTGTCGCCCATCCCCTGGAGGTTGCCAAAAGATTAGCGGTTTGGCGGCTTGATACGACTTCAATCATGGCCGCCCTTCTTCACGACACAATTGAAGACGGAGGGGCAAAAAGAGAAGACATTGTTTCGGAATTTGGCGAGGCGGTGGCCAGTTTGGTTGACGGCGTTACCAAAGTGACCACCCTTCGCCTTAAGGGCAGTCGGGAAAAAGAGTTTGTCGAAAATTTAAGAAAGATGCTCCTGGTCATGGCCCAGGATTTAAGAGTCATTTTGGTTAAACTGGCGGATAGACTCCACAACATGCAAACTCTTTATTCCCTTTCTCCCCAAAAACAAAGAGAAAATTCAGAGGAAACTTTGGATATTTATGCCCCCTTAGCCGAAAGACTGGGCATGGGGAGAGTCAAGGGAGAACTTGAAGACCTGGCATTTCCCTACGTGTTTCCCGAAGAATACAAAAAAATCTTCAAGGAGTCGAAGCCCTTTTATAAAGAAGCAGAGGAGCATATAGAAAAAATGAGAAGAGCCCTTTTAAAAGAGCTTATTAGCGAGGGGATAAAAGCAGAGATTCATGGAAGGAAAAAACATCTTTATTCGTTATGGAGGAAGCTGGCCAGACCCGAGATAGACGAAGATTTCGACAAGGTTCATGACATTGTTGCCCTAAGGATAATTGTAGGGACGGTGGCTCAGTGCTATACCGCCTTGGGAAAAGTTCATAGCCTTTATAAGCCGGTTCCCCACATCGGCATATCGGATTTTATCGCCCAGCCCAAACCGAATGGTTACCGCTGCCTCCACACCAAGGTTTTTGGTCCGGGAGGAAGAATTGTCGAAGTCCAGATTAGAACACACCTAATGCACGAGCAGGCGGAGTTCGGCGTGGCCGCCCACTGGGCTTATGAGGAGCTAAAGGCCGCCGGAGAAAAGGATGAAGTTTTGGAAAAAGAGGGTGCCGTGGCACCCAAAAAACTCTCTTGGGTGAGACAACTGATTGAGTGGCAGAATGAACTTTCCGACTCCGAAGAATTCTTAAGGGCGGTTAAATTCGATGCCCTCAAGCACAGAAATTTCGTTTTCTCGCCCATGGGTGACGTTTTCGATTTACCGGTGGAAGCAACACCGATTGACTTTGCCTATGCGGTCCACACCGACCTGGTCAATTTTATTAAAGGAGCGAAAGTTGATGGGAGAATCGTTTCTTTAGACTACAAATTAAAAAGCGGCCAGGTTGTCGAGATACTCAAATCGAAAACTCCTAAGAAACCAAACAAAGATTGGCTGGATTTTGTCGTCACAACAACGGCAAGAAGCAAAATAAAGAAAGCCCTTTAAGAGCTGGGAACTTTCAGTTGGTCGGAATCTGCGCCGATGATTTGCTGATGCTCATTGCCTTTAACGACAAACCTGACCCTGACCTGGTCTTCCGAGTCGTTTACAGGTTGGGCCTCTAACTCTGTTGGTCTTTCGTCTCCGTCCCAAAGACTGGAGATAAGTTTTATGGTAGACCGAAATAAACCTCTTTTTCTTTCCATATTCACCTAGTTTAAACAAACGGTATTTTACCGTGAAAACTACCCTTCTTGTCAAGAGGCAATATTCAAACTAAAATACCTTTAGGTATGGTGAAAAAAGAGATAGCAAGAACCTTGGCAGTCGAAACTGTTAAAAAAGTAGGCGAGAAAATTAAGCTTTTCGGGTGGGTTGAAGCCATTAGGGACCACGGCCAGATTACTTTCCTCGACTTAAGGGATAGAAGCGGAGTTGTTCAATGCGTCGGGCAGGCTCTTCCCAAAGTAACCCCCGAAAGCGTGGTCGAAATTAAAGGTTCGGTTTCAAAAAGGCCGGAGAATCTGGTCAATCCCAATTTAGAAACAGGGGCAATTGAGGTAAAGATAGAAAATCTTGAGGTTATGGCTTTAGCTTCAGAGATGCCAATCCCAATATCCGGGGAGGGACTAGATATCAATGAAGCAACGCGCCTCAAATATCGATATTTGGACTTAAGGCGCCCAAGGCTCGCCAGAAATATGAGAATCAGGTCAAAAGTCAACTCGTTTATCAGAAATTGGCTTGCCCAAAAAGACTTTGTTGAGATAGAAACCCCCATTCTTACAAAAACAACTCCCGAAGGAGCAAGAGATTTTATCGTTCCTTCCAGACTTCAGCCGGGGAAATTTTATGCTCTTCCCCAGTCCCCCCAACAGTATAAACAGCTTTTGATGGTTGCCGGTTTTGAAAGATATTTTCAAATCGCCAGGTGCTTTAGGGACGAGGACCCCAGAGCCGATAGGGCCTACGGAGAGTTTACCCAACTTGACTTGGAAATGTCTTTTGTTACCCAAGAAGATATTTTAACTTTGACGGAGGAGCTTTTTACCGACCTTGTTAAAGAGGTCTTTCCGGAAAAAAAGATTTCCGTCTCCCCCTGGCCGAGAATTCCTCATGGGCAAGCGAAAGAAAAATATGGGAACGACAAGCCGGACGTTAGGCAAGACAAAAATGACAAAGACGAATTGGCCTTTGCCTGGATTGTGGATTTTCCTCTTTTTAGCGAACAATCAAAGGAGGACTTTTTCTACGGTTCGGGTGCCGCTAAATGGGCACCGTCACACCACATGTTTACGGCTCCCCACCCCAACGATATCTCGCTTTTGACTTCCGACCCCGGCAAAGTCAGAGGACTCCAGCACGATTTGGTTTTGAACGGATACGAAATTGGCGGAGGCAGCATCAGAATTCATCAGCCGGAAATTCAAGAGAAAGTTTTTGACCTTATCGGTTTTTCAGAAAAGCAAAAAAGCGAGTTTTCTCATATGCTGACTGCTTTTAAGTACGGTGTGCCTCCCCACGGAGGGGTCGCCCCCGGAATCGATAGATTTTTGATGGCCATCCTGGGCGAGCCCAGTTTAAGGGAAGTGATCGCATTCCCGATGACCGCAGGCGGGACAACGGCCGTCATGAACGCGCCCGGTGAGGCAGAACCTGATCAGCTTAAAGAATTGGGATTAAAAGTCGTCAAATGAAACTCCTTTTAGACGATAGTCGCAGTCTGCTGTTTCTTAACCTCCTTTCATTCGTCTTTATCGCCTCGGTGGCACTGGTCCTTTCTACCCCGAAAACAAATTACAATAAAGAAACGACCAACCCACCGACGGCCTTTGCCCCCCTACCGGTAATTTCAAAAGAGGCAACTTTCCCCATCATTTCTGCCCAGGCGGCTCTGGCCATTGACATGGATTCGCAAGTTAGCCTTTACGAAAAAAGGGCCGACAGCCCGTTCTTACCGGCCTCAACGACCAAAATCGTTACGGCTTTGGTGGCCATGGAGTATTATCCTTTGAACCTGGTCGTTAAGGTTCCGGAATTTAGCGTCGAAGGGCCGAAGGTCCTGAGCGCAGTCGAAGGACAAAAGATGGGACTGGCAACGGGCGAGGAGATAAAAGTTGAGGACCTTCTTTACGGCCTCTTGGTTTATTCGGCCAATGACGCCGCCGAGGTTTTGGCGCTCAACTTCCCCGGAGGAAGAGATTTATTTATTGTCGCCATGAATCTAAAAGCAAAAGAGTTGGGACTTGCCCATTCTAAATTCAGTAACCCGGCCGGACTTGACGACGGGGACGGGCACGTCACCACTGCCAAGGATTTAATCAGGGTTTCAGAAATTGCCATGAAAAACCCGCTCTTTGCAAAAATAGTCGGCACCAAGGAAAAAACGGTTACCAGCACCAATGGCAGAATTGTTCACAAACTAAAAAACATCAATGAACTTTTGGGGAGTATTGACGGGGTCAAGGGTGTCAAAACCGGCTGGACCGAAAACGCCAGAGAAAACCTAGTGACTTACATTGAAAGAGACGGGCATAAAGTGATGATTGCCCTTTTAGGCAGCCAGGATAGATTCGGAGAAACAAGGGAACTGATTGACTGGATTTTTGAAAACTACGACTGGCAGGAAGTTAAGCCGCCGGTTACTCTCCGTAGAATTCTACCGTGACAGCCGGTAAATAGGCGATAAAGCCTCTGTCTCCTTCAAAAACGACAATCGGCTGGAAAAATTCATTTGGAGTGCCGGCATCATAATAACCTAGATAAATTCTTCTTATCTTTACATTATCACCGTCTTTGTTTATACCGACGCTCGCAACGTATGCACCTCCCGAATTTAATTCGTCCCAAGCAGTTTGAGCGGCTTTTAGGGGATAGGTTGACGATTGGGATTCATCAACCGGGAAATAATGAAATTGTCCGGCGATAACCTGCTTGTTCCTCTCGTTAGATCCGCTAACCATAAACCAGATATTGGCGGACCCCGGGTCGGGGGTTAGGGAGGGAAGCTCGTCGTAATTTTTTCTAAAGAAGTTGACTTTGACCAAGTCAGCCTCGGAGAGAGCCAGAGCCGAAACGAATTTATCCCCTTCTATTTTTAGAAATTCGTGGGTGGTTATCCCGGTCAGATCTTCGGGAAATAGCCCCGCGGAAGAGAGGTAAGAGCGCACCGTTGAGGCGGCAATTTCGGGCGCCGGGGGTTTTCGTTCAAGTGGCGAAGAATCGGCTTTTAAGTCATAGCTTATCGAAAAAATCCCCGTGGCGATATTCATCTCCAAAGTCTCCGGATTTTCCTTGTGGGGGAAGCGATAAAGAGTTTGGGAGATTTCCTGCTCGTTGGGGTTAAAGCCCAAGGCGACGGCTTTGTCTTTGGCCACATCCAAAGATAGAAGAGTGGGGGCAAGTTTCGGCATAAAATAGACCTTGGCTTGGGGAGAAAGGGTGGGGAGCCCCCCCTCGGGCGTTTCCAGGCTAAAAGTTAAATTGGGTTTTTCTTTTTCGGGGAAAGAGATTTTGGGCAGCTTACCGAAAGAGACCGTCGGCGGCGGTGGGGGCGGAGGAAAAATCCTGAGATAAATCCCCGAGCCGATGTCAAAAAGAATTTTGCCGACAATCAAAAAAATCGTCAAGAAAATCCCGTACCTGATGATTTTTCTGGCCGTAATCGAGACACGGGTCAGCGGTGTCATACTTTGAGTATAGCTTCATTACCTGTTAGAATTCAATTGGAATGAATAAGGTCAGAACCCGTTTTGCTCCCTCACCAACAGGCTCACTTCATATCGGCGGACTCAGAACGGCTCTCTATGCTTATGCTCTAGCTAAACACGAAGAAGGAGATTTTATTTTAAGAATTGAGGATACGGATAAAAAAAGAGAGGTGGCCGGTTCTCGAGAAAAAATCTTAGAACTTCTGAAACTTTTTAAATTAGACTGGGACGAGACTTACACCCAGTCCGAAAGAGTCAAAGCCGGAATCTATAAGAAGCCGGCTGAGAAATTAGTCAAAGACGGCCATGCTTATGACGATGCCGGGGCCATCCGTCTAAAAATTCCCAAAGACGAAAAGATTGGTTTCCACGATTTTGTTTTGGATAAAGATATTGAATGGGAGACCAAGACTCTTGAGGATCTGGTCCTTCTTAAATCGGACGGCTTCCCCACCTACCACCTGGCCGTTGTCGTCGACGACAACGACATGAAGATCAGCCACGTTTTAAGGGGACACGATTGGCTGCCGTCTACCCCCATCCACCTTCTTGTTTACAAATACCTGGGCCTAGCCGTCCCCGAAATCGGCCACCTGACCGATATCTTGGATCCGGAAGGAGGAAAACTCTCAAAAAGAAAGGGCAGTAGCTCCTGCGAAGCTCTTCTTGCCGAAGGTTACCTGCCCGAAGCAATTTTAAATTTCGTCATGCTTCTGGGTTGGGCGCCCAAAGACAACCGGGAGCTTTTTTCCCTAACCGAATTTGTCGAAGCTTTTGACCCATCCGGTTTTCAGAAAGCCAATCCGATATTTAATCGAGAGAAGTTGGATTGGTTCAACGGCCACTATCTCCGACAAAAATCAGATGAAGAAATAACAAAACTTCTTTTGGAATTTGCCCCCAAGGGTGCGGATGAAAAACTTGTAGGGCAAATCACGCCGTTGGTTAAAGAAAGGATAAATAAGCTTTCTGATTTTGATGCCATGGCCGGATTTTTCTTTAAAGAAAAGAAAGTCGACCAAAAGCTTTTCGGGCCGAACTGCCGCCAGCACTTAACGGGTGCCATAAAAGAACTGGCGAGCCTATCAAGCTGGAGCAAGGAGAAAATAGACCCCACCTTGATAGATTTGATAAAGGCTAAAGGTTTTAAAACGGGGGATTTCTTCATGGATTTAAGGGTCGCCATCACCGGTAGTAAATTTACTCCTCCCATCAACGACTCAATAGCAATTTTAGGCAAAGAGGAAACAATAAGAAGACTAAAGAAAGCCTTAAAATAACATGGGCGGAAAACTGCCTGCACAAACTTATTTTGATATAGAAAAAAGAAAAGTCGATTTCGACTATCTCCGTAATCGCCTAAAAGTTAAACACTTTGAGGCCAAAAAGGCCTTTTCCAAAAAATATCCTCACGTAGAAAAATTCCTGGCCAAAAAGGGAGTTGAAATTGGGAAACTTAGGGAACATTCGGCCAAAATAATCGGGGCGGGTGCTCTTACCGGCTCTCTCCTTCTAGCCTCTCCGGCAAGCGAAAAAGCTCTGCCGCCCCCCGAAGCAAGAGCAGTCGACCTTCCCCAGAAATTACTGGTCGATACGCTGGGTGAGTTTCTTCCCAAGAAAACCAGACCCTTAACACGCCAGGAAGAGAAATTTTTAGAGCAGGCTTTTGAAAGCGTGATGGGAGTCAAGGCCCGGGCCGGATTGGAAGGGGAGCACCTCAATACAACTTACGGGTTAATCGGCGCCGAGCAACACCTCAAAAGGTTTCCGGGGGACTCGGTCGCCAATCACAAGCCTTATTTAAAAGAAGGAATTGCCCCGGGTCTTGGCGCCTGGGGATATTTTGCCCCCTCAAAAGACAAGCTGACACGACAGCTCGAAGAGACCGAAAGGTGGTATGCGGTTGTCCAAACCCTCTACCTTCCCGATTGGAACAGCCGACAGCCTTACTTAAGAGACTGGTACAAGCATCGAAAGGTTTTAATCGTCAATACCCAGAATGGCAATGCCGTTGTTGCCGCGATTGCCGACTCGGGCCCCGCCGCTTGGACAGGTAAGCATTTTGGCGGTTCCCCCGAAGTCATGGAGTACTTAGGTGGCCCACGCTATAAAAAAGGCCCGGTTGTTCTTTTCTTTGTTGACGACCCCGAAAATAAAGTTCCCCTTGGCCCGGTCGATTATAATAAGCAAGGCTTGCTTTTTCAAAGTAAGGTTAATTTGCCCACTCTCGCCCTAAGGAGTATATGAGCAAACTCTTTTTTGACCATTTAGTTGTCTACGAGGAAGTGGAAAAAGGCATCGCTAGGGTGGCCAAATCCCGGGAAGAGAGGGATGAACTTTGGCAAATTGTTGATGAGCTGGTTCACCACCGGGCCCTGGGTTTTATTTTGGATAAACTGCCGCGGGCTCACCACGAAGAATTTTTGGAAAAATTCCACCAGGCTCCCTACGACGAAGGTCTTTTCGACTATTTAAAAGAAAAAATAGGTGAGAATGTGGAAGAGCTTCTGAAAGAGGAGCTGGGGAGTCTTGCCTACGAACTTCTCGAGGAAATACTAGGCTCAGAGCAAAAAAAATAATCCCTTTGCTCTTCATTTCCTGCCGGCAGGATAAAATCAAACTTTCTTGCTGACCGCTCCCCAAAGCATGTAGAGTCCACCGAGACCGACGAGAATGTAGACAACCTGTGCCAACGAGCCACTGCCGACAACCGTTTCCACAATATTAAGATTGGCAGCGCCGATTAAACCCCAATTGATGGCTCCAACCACGACCAAGATCCAAACAAACCATCCGACTGTTGACATCTTCATATATTTTCACCCCCTCGCAAGTTCCCGAGCAAAAGCTCGTCTATATCCATATTTGCTAAAAACAATCCCCGTGTCAAGTCCTCGAAGCTGATATACTTCTTTTTAGTCGAGCCTTTTTGGAAATTTTTGATGAAGAAAATATTCAAGGGTTGACAAACCAAGTGCGGTCTTTTAATTTAGATAAAGATGAAATCTGCCCTTAATCGTAAAACTTCGTTTGGAATAATCCAGATAGCTCCATTGATTATCGTTGCCATTCTCGTTTTAGGAGGACTGGTAGCCTTTTCGCCAAAAAGTAGCGACAGCTTAGGCACCAAGTTAGCGGTCTTAAAATCCGAAAGCGAGAGTGATTCAAGCGATAACTCCGGGCCTGGAAGTACGGAAAGCTCCTCTGACGATAATCAAGATGGGGATGATGACGAGGACGTAGATGAGATAGAAAATGAAGTAGAAGACGAGGATGAAAACGAGATAGAAGATGAGGAAGAGCTGGAAGTCGAAAGCGGTACGGAAGCTGCCAAAATCAAAGTCAAAATTAAAGTAAAGAGGGTTGACAATAGATTTGTTATTACAGAAAGGGAAATCGAGGCAGAAACGAACTTTCCGCTCTCGGTTAACCCGGAAACCAGAGAGCTAACGGTCACCACCCCTGCAGGCGAAAAAGTGGTTACCATCCTTCCGGACCAGGCAGTTTCTAACATGCTGGCAAATAATGTCTTTGACAGGCAGGAAAACGTTAATATTGTTTTTGAAGATGAAACCGTGATTTATAGGATTTCTGGAGCTAGAGACGAAAGACTCTTTGGTCTATTTAGGATTACTCTTCCGAGCACGGCGATAGTCTCAGCCGATACGGGCCAATTAATAGCCCAAGAGCAGGCTTTTCTCTTCAGATTTTTGGACCTTCTATCGATTGAATAACCGCTCTCAGCGTTGGTGTTTGAAAAATTCCACCTGCCTCAGCCTTTTGACCGCTTCTTCCCGTGTTTTGTAAGGACCACCCAAATTTCTTCTGGTTTTCTCGGAAAGAACAAAATAGCCGACTTTTCTTTTGACAATCATTAATTCAGTTTAGCCTCCTTTTGTGAGAATAACCCACTTCGTGGTAAAATTCAACCTGCCAGTAAATATTGCCCGGTCGTCTAACGGTAGGACGAATGGCCCTGGACCATTAAATCCACGTTCGAATCGTGGCTGGGCAGCACTGTCGGGGTTCGGACTTTCGCTTTAGCGAATGAAAGCGGAGGAACGGAGCAATCCCTGCCCCGCAGCCAGTAAGAAGAAGCACAAAAGGATAAGGTGCTGCCTCAATCATTCTTGAATAACCACCATGATTCCTCAATACGATTTAGAAAAAATTAAATACGGCATTGATGATGGAACATGGGAGAAAGCTATAAGCTTATATGAGAGCGGGAAAGTAAAAAATTTCCAAGATACTGGTTTTACATATGTAGCTAATGTTTATGGAACACACCCTTATGAAGTAATCGTTTCCCCAAAAAGATATACCGATGGGAACTGCACTTGTTATCTTGGTGAAAATGATACTTTGTGTAAACACATGATTGCGGTAGCAATTTATGCCTTGAAAAAAGGAAAATCTTTAACTGCAGAAGAAAAAGTACAACACAATGAGATTAAATTCAACGGCAAAATTGGAAAACTGACTCAAGATCAATTAGATTTATCTAAGGCCGAAATCTCCGGCGCTATGCGTTATATCAAAGCATATACTGGTCCTTCCAAAATTTGGTTTGCCTATCAAGATAGTTTAAGTGAAGGTTGTAACCGCCTAGCTTCAATTTTTTCTTCGTTACCGGCCAGCAACCAAACGGCAAATCTAATTGTTAAAACATTATTGAAATTGGACAGTAAGTTAACAACGGGCGGAGTTGATGACTCTGACGGAACGGTTGGGGGATTTATTGAAGAAGCGGTGTGCCTTCTTATTGAATTTGCTAAGGCGGACCCCGATTGTAAAAAAGAATTTGGGGCAGTCAAAAACCAAAAAACGTGTTTTGGATGGGAAGATCCGCTCTTAAAACTCTTGTAGCCGTATTTATTGTTTCACCCGCCGCGCTTCCGAAAAAGTCGGTTCGAACAAGACAAAATCAGAAATGATTTTGTCCGAGAAAAAACGCAAAAATTTTAAAGAACTTTTTATTAACTCAAATGGCCGCTCTGGTTGTAGTCAACTTAAGTCGCCTTAAATTGCCCAGAACGGCCATTAAAAAAGACGACCTAACAATGTTGACTACAAATACAATATACAAATTTTTTAAAAGAAAAACAATAGCAATGATCTACTCAACTTTCTAAAAATTTAGTATAATAAAGTTAGAAATACGAGGTAATTTATGAACAATAAAGTAAGAAAACAAATTGAGGAATATTCAAAATCCCTAAAGTGGACACCCGAAAATTTTTATTGGGAACATACTTCGCAAGTAAGAGATTTTGCTTTAATGATTCAAAAGGAGATTGGGGGCGATAAAGACGTTGTAGAGGCTTCAGCTCTTCTGCATGATATTGGGAAAGCAAAACTGTTAGCGCCAGGGCATGAAGAGATTAGCGCCCAACTAGCGAAGAAATTTTTAGGAAAAATTAAATTCGACGAAAATAAAATCTCAAAGGTTATCGAATGTATCAGATATAAAAATTTTGAAAATCCTGAGGCGAAAGTTTTACGCTCCGCCGACAGCATGAGCTTAATTATGGATAACTCTGGAGGCAGGGAATGGTATTTTAAAAATGTCCTAAACAATGACAAAAAACGAGTTCTTGGTGAGTTACAAAAATCTTTTTCCGAAATTGGATTTGATTTTGCTAAAGAATTTGTTAACAAAGATTACCAAAAATTATTAAGAAAGTACCGTTAAGTTTATTCTTGCTCGCCCGAAGGGCGAGAAAATCGCGCGCTCAAAAAAATAGTCCCGATGTAAAATCGGGGTAAACTCCGACGTGGCGGGTCCTTCGACAAGCTCAGTCTAAAGGCGTCGCGCCGGAGCATAGCGAGCCGAGCGGAGCGAGGCGACTGTGCCCTGCCGTAGCTTTAGCGAAGGAGGGGCTAACACGATTCTTTGAAATGAGGTTCGAATTTTTTGAAAAACAGTCACCAACAGGCGAACCAATTTTTGTAAAAGGAGAGTTTGCTACAGCGTATTCCAGTCAAATGGAAATGGTCCACGATCAAACCTGTCCTGATTCAGTCAGAATTTCTCTTGCGATTGACATACCTGAAAGAATCTTTACAGCAGATTCTGTGCCGATTTCTTTCAAAATTCTTTCTAATTCATCCGGCTTAATAAAGCTAATTAGATCACTAGCTGTAAGTCCGGGATTGTCAAAATACTTTGGGTCATCAATTCTAGTTAATAGTCTTTCTAGCAGAGATTGGGCATCTTCCGGATCTCCTTCTATTAACCCAAAACAAATGATTTCAGTACATGTCCAGTCAAATCTGCCATCGTCATACATATACCACCTGCTCAATGCTGATTTAGCATCCTCATGCGTAGCAAATGCAGAAACTGAAGAAACAACTCTTGCTCGCAGCATTTCTGATTCTTCATCCCGTGACAAAGGAACTTTATTGTCGATAATTCCAATCAACCCCGGCAAAGCTCCTTCGACTTGCAAATATCCAGCAATATCGGCCAAATCAATAAGAACTTCGACGCTATGAACTTCTGGCTCCCAGCGAAAAATTGCTTCTACAAGCTCACCCTTCACTCTTTCTTGGGTAATTTCATCCGAACCCCAAAATGTACGAAAAAACCTTTCTACTCTACTTTCACGCCCGTCAAACCTTGGCGAAAAGTCCTCTTCGACAAGCATCCAGTCACTGAGTTTTCCTTCGGGAAATGCCATAATAACTCTCCATTATACCCTACAACTTCAACTTAAACCAAATTTGATGAAAAGCATAATGGAGAGAAGGAAAATTTAACAAGTTCTTTAAAATTTTTGCGTTTTTTCTTTTAATCCCGATTTCATCGGGATTGTTCGAGGCGACAGTTTCGGAGGCGCGGCGGGTGGGCACATTCGGCAGGCTCAGTGTAAAGGCGCCGCGTCGGCCTGTCCGCCGAAGCCTTGGCGAAGGCGGAAGCAAGCGAGCCGAGCGGAGCGAGGCGAGCTAACGCATTGAAGTTCGACATTTTTTGTAAACGGCCAGCCAACACGTGCACTCCGGAGAGACCGGGGTTCTTGAAAAGCTCGAAAGGGCTTGCCTAAACACCACTTTCTTCTCTGGAGATTCAAACACGCATATGAGTTAATATGGCAAATTCTGACTATGAAGTGTCAGTAAAAGAAGAAATTAAAAATGTGTTCATGGGCAAACCCCATGTTCTATTACTCGGTGCTGGAGCAAGTAAGGCGGCGTCACCAAATGGTGACAAAAACGGCAAACCTGTACCGATACTACGCGAGATAGCAAAAGAGCTTAATGTCCATAAATACTTCCCAGATAATCTGATTGAACTTTCGAAAAGCGATTTTGAATCTGCATACTCACAGTTATTTAATCGCGGTCAGAGTAAAGCACTGGACAAGATAAATAGTATTGTATCAGAATATTTTTCTGATCTCGAATTATCAGAGGATATCAATCTATATGATTATCTTCATCTCACCTTACGAGAAAAGGATGTCATAGCAACATTCAACTGGGACCCCTTTCTCATGCAATCGCGAATCAGATTATGTAAGTTGGGTGTAACAAAATTCCCTAAGTTATTTTTCTTGCACGGAAACGTGCGAGTAGGATACTGCTCAAAAGACAAAGTAAGTGGCCTTGTTGGAGTAAGATGTAAAACGTGTGGTAATTTTTTCAAACCGTCAAGATTGTTATATCCGGTGGAAAATAAAAACTATCAGGATGGTGATTTTATTCAAAGGGAATGGGAGGCAATACGTTACTTCTTAAAAGGTTGTTTTATGTTAACAATTTTTGGTTACAGTGCTCCCAAGACAGATTTGGAGGCCATTAAACTTCTGAAGGACGGTTGGGGCGATGTTGAAGATCGAAATATGGAGCAAACGGAAGTTATTAATAAGCATGGTTCTGATCACGACGCCTTAAGAAAAACTTGGAATGACTTTATTCATACACATCACTATGATATTCATGATTCTTTTTACGATTCCTTTCTAGCAAAACATCCGAGACGGTCTGGCGAAGCCTACTGGAATCAATATTATGAAGCTAAATTCATTTCAGACAATCCAGTACCCCAAAATACAAAAGACCTAAAGAAACTAGTTGAATGGTTCAAACCATTAATAGATTTAGAAGTTAAAAAATAAGTATGACTTTTGAATTTAATACCCATCAAAAAGAGCTAATTAAAGAATACCGAGAATTGATAGCTTATGGGTACCAAAAAATGAGTGGGGTACAACTAGATTTCAAAAAGGTAAGAGTAAGGAAGAGAGTTCTGTATTTCATGATGGCTGCTATGCAAAGCTATTCTGAAAGCATTTTGAAACTAATGGGAACAGAGCCTGTTTACGAAAAACCAGGAGAATCTTTATTAAGATCGCAATTAGAGATCTGGTTAAACATGAGGTTTATATACTCAAGCAGATCTGAAGATAAAGCAAGACTATTTTTGTCAGACCTTGTTATGAATTCAATAACTTATGCTAAAAGGCACAAAACATTGTGGGAAAAATATCCTGCATGGAAGATGGAGTTTGGAACAATCAAAAAACCAAATGACTGGGACAAGTTTATCTCTGACAACCTCAGTTTACTTAAAAAATATCGAACAGAGTATAAGGATAAACATTTTACAAAACTGCCAAGCCTCTATGACAGAACCATAACAATAGACGGTCATCTCAAAAAGTTGGGAACTTTCTCTGAAAAGAATAGTGCCGAAAAGTTTTACACTCTGTTTTATCCATATTTTTCGCAATCAACCCACGCTAATATGTCTGGACTTCAGAGATATATGCGAGGAATGGTAGCTGCTAAAGAACCATTTTTAGATGTTGATTCAAAACCGGAAGACGCGGAAAGAATTCTATCAGTCAGTTATCAAGGATATTTCTCAGTACTTCACTTCTTTCTTCAGGTGTTCAATGCTTACGACCCTTCAGAATACGATCATTTTAAGCGGTATTCCAAGAGTCTAACGAAAAAGTAAATATATCAAATATGTCAGTTAATGCTTCGGGACTTTGCATTTTTATAGTGTCTCATTTGTCTCATTTAGCCTCAATTGTGATACACCCTTAGTTGAGTTATAAGGTCTAAATGGGTTTAGACCGACCTGCTCAGCCTAAGTCCATGAAGAAAATATTTTCGTCAAAGTTTTATCTGGTCTTACTGGTGGGAGTTTTTGTTGTTGCTGGAATTATTACTTGGAACTTCTGGAATAAAGCAAAAATTAAATCTATTACGAGTGGAGTTAGGGGAAGCGTTCTTCTTGGCCCACAATGCCCGGTTGTGAGGGAGGGGGAAGACTGTCCCGACAAACCATACGCAACCACACTGGTGGTTACCAAAACAGATCAGTCTAAGGTTATCAAAGAATTTAAATCAGATGAAAACGGGAAGTTTAGCGTCCAAGTTCCGCCGGGAGAATACTCTATACGCTCAGCCACAGTTGCGAATGTCCATCCATACTGTTCAAGTAGAGAAAATATTATCGTCAGCAGTAATGCGTACACCGAAACCGTAGTCTATTGTGATACCGGAATAAGATAGAAGTTGGGTTCTAGCCAGGCCTGCTCAGCCAAAGACTATGATATAATCGGTTTATGAATATGAAGAAATTAGATTACTTAATTAGATTAACTTACGACAAAAACTACAAAGGCTATGTAGCCGATGTAGTGAATTTGTATGGCTGTATGTCTCAAGGTAAGACGAAAAAAGAAGCATTGGAAAATATTGAAAAGGCTATAAAAGCATATATGGAAGCGGTTGCCAAGAAAGAAAAGAATACAGAGTTTACTAATTGAAATCTCAAATGAAATTCTCCGCGGATTAGAAATCCGCTGTTTCATGCCTAAGCAAGAATTACATACGGTTTCAATTCATCCGTAAACTAAAGTTCACGGTTTTCTTGAATCCTTTAATAAAAAGGGCAAATATAAAGTTAGATGACTATATAAAAGTTCTCAAGTAGCCAGCTCTCCAAACTGGCCTGCTCAGCCACTAGCTTCTGATATACTTCAATTATGTCAAAAGACTTTTATGATAAAGTTGCTAAAAAATTCGGAGGCTATGGTTATGGCACTGGCCCTCGATATAAGAGCGAGTATCCAACAGGTAATCCTGAAAAGATTTTCAAGAAAAAGCTATTGGGTTTAAGTTCTAAAGATAAAATAGCATTGGATATTGGGTGTGCTGATGGTAAATTTACTCTCTCCGTTGCACCTTCTTTCCGAAAAGTATTTGGAATTGATACTTCAAGGGTAAATTTAGATATAGCAAAAAGTCACAGTGGGGATGAAAGAAGTAAAAATGTCGAATACTTTCTACAAGATGCAAGCCACACCTCATTCGAAGATTCTTTTTTTGACTTAGCATATTGCAGAAGAGGACCAACTTATTACGAAGAATGCTGCAGGATTCTTAAAACAAAAGGACATTATCTTGAAATTGGAATAGGCGAGATGGATGCGATAGAACTTAAAAAAATATTTGGCAGAGGGCAGGGATACGGAAAATGGGACAATTCTAAATTGGATGATAACTCAAAAGAACTTCAAGACCTTGGTTTTAAAGTTGTTTTTGCGAAAAATTATCATTACTTTGAAGATTATCCTTCCTATGAACAGCTGGATCTATTTTTACAAGGTGTTCCTATTTTTGAAGATTTCAACTCAGAAAAGGATAAGGCTGCATTACAACGATATGTTGAGAAGTTTACGGCCGATAGGGGTATTCAACTTTCGCGGCACCGATTGGTAATGGTGATGCAAAAAGTTAGTTAGACAATTATCGAAAATGGGTTCTAGACCAGACCGCTCAACGTTAGTTTTTAATTGATTTTTCGTACCAATCAAAATATCCATAAAACAGAAATATTGGGTATTAAAGTCAATGTTTTTCTATCTCAACAACGCTTTTGGATTTATCTACATTTATCTTTGCTCTTCCGCCGATCGGGAAAGTAATCTTTGGGTCGGTGTGTCCAAAGTCAACATTCGCAACTACCGGGATGTTAGCTAACTCCTTTTTTGTTTTTACAATTTGGGTCAAAAGGTCGTTTGTCATCTTGCTGGCTTTTTGGAATCTTCCAATTACTATTCCTTTGACCCCGGAAAAATCCGGCAGATGAATTAAAGACTGGAAGTCTCTATCAAAAGTGTGGGGTTTTGATTCAGAGTCATCTTCAATAAAAAGGATTGAATCAGTAAGATCCGGAAAATATTCGGTGCCCTGTAAAAGATTAAATGTACATAAGTTGGCACCAAGGATTGTTCCACTTGCCGACCCCTGGTTGACTGCCAACCAGCCCTCATTTGGAATTTGGTTTCTATTTTCTTGGTCTTTGTACCAGATATCGTCACTCCATGAATCACTCGGTTTTACATTAAATGGGTTGTCGGAAAATAAACATTTTTTGAAGTAATCCAAGGTATAGTCAAAATAGAGTTTCTGACCGAAAGTTGAATAGTGTGGTCCTGAATAGGTAACCAATCCGGTTTTGGCCAAGACGGCATTGTTTAAAGCGGTAATATCCGAGTAGCCGCAAAATATCTTTGGATTTTCTTTTATTAAGTTCCAATCAAGATACCGGAGAATCTGATTAGAATTAAACCCGCCGATTACTGTTAAAATGGCTTTGACGTTTTTGTCTCTAAATGCTTCATGTAAATCTTCAATCCTGGACTCGATAGAAGATGAGGCAAAATCATCCATTTCTTCAATATGTTTTCCAAGAGATAATTTAAGACCTAGTTTTTCGAATCTCTCATCGGCAATTTTCCTTGATTCAGAAGTAATAATCGCCAAAGACCTGGACGGAGCAATGATTCGTACTTCGTCGCCAGATTTTAATTTGTCGGGAAATATTTTGTCCACGAGCTGATTATACCAAAGCGGTGGTAAAATAAGTTCATGATTAAGGCAATTCTATTTGATATGGTCGGCGTTTTGGTTTTCAAAAAGGATGGCTATTCGCCAAAAACCCCTAATGAGGTTAATGCCCAAAATATTGAAAACTTATTCAACCATTTGGACGATGAAAAATTATTCCAAGATATTAAGGAGAAACTTAAATTAAGTGACGAAGAAGTTGAAAGTGCCATTCCCTTAATTCCGGCTAAATTTGAGAAGTTTATTGAACTTTGGAATTTACTGCCCGGATTAAAAAAGAAATACAAACTGGCAATCATCAATAACGGAAATTCGATTGCCATGAAATATTGGAAAGAAAAATTTAACTTCAGTATTTTTGATTTATTCATAAATTCAGCTGAAGTTGGGGTTAAGAAACCTGACCCAAAGATTTTATTATTAGCTTGCGAAAAGTTGAAAGTTGAACCCGAAGAATGTTTATTTATGGACGATTCTTTGGAAAACATCGAGACCGCGAAAAAGCTAGGAATGAAAACTATTTGGTGGAATAGAGAAGAGAATAGAACAGATCTACTAAGTAAATTTACCAGCTATTATAGATATTAAGGGCTTTACGAATTACTTCTTTGGTTTCTTTGCTCAATCCGTACTTATCCAGCTCTTTTTCGTCAATCCAAGCGAAATTTTGATGTTCATCACTCAACTTCACTTTAGGTCCGCCAATTGGTTTACATAGGAAAGATATTTGAGTCGCATCTCTAATTTCGTCTTCCTTTTCAATCCTGAATTCAAAAATATCGACTGGCATTATTAGTTCAACGTCAATCCCAACTTCTTCTTTGGTTTCGCGCACAAGTGCATTGTGAGATGTTTCGAAAGGCTCGCGCTTTCCGCTTGGAAATTCCCAAAGATTAGGAAAAACATCCTCGTCGGCACTTCTTTGAATAATCAAAATTTTTCCCTGGTGAGCGATAATTCCGGCCACAACAATTTTTTGGACAATTTTTTTCATTTTCTGATAATCACGTGTCTAAACCATTCTTTTCCTCAAAAATTCATTGCCCCATTGACAGAATTCTGTTATAAAATTCGTACTTTGCTTTTTGGTAATCCTTGTAGCTTTTTCTGTCAAAGGAAACCTTTAAATCTTCGTATTCTTTTAATAGTTTCTTATTTGATTTTAGGATTTCAAAGACTCTAATTTGTCGTTCGGGAGGTTCAGTTAAATAAACTTCCACTTCATATCCGTTTTTCTTAAATTTCCACTCAATAAAAGTTTTTTTGACGTATTTGCCTTGTTTTGCGAGCTTCCCAAAGAGATTTTCAAAGGTTGGTAAATACTTATTAAAGTCTTTAGGGTCGGCGAGAGCATAAATATCAATGTCGTTTTGTCCGGCAATTTCTAAAGCAGCCGCTCCCATAAATAAGACTTCGAGATCGGGGAGCTCTTTCTTAATTTTTGAAACAATTAAGTTTCCTACTTTCTTCGCCTTTGGGTCGAAAGGTTTGATGAAAACTTTTTTGCCTTCTGGAATTTTTGACAGGTAGTCCAGTTCACCTTTGGTTAACATAACTTGCTTGATTATACTCTAAGCAAGACTATCTAAAGATTGCCGAGGAATTGATACCTCTAATCTTTAAGTGCTATATTTTATGAAGGCGTATGAATAAAAAAGGATGGAAAGGGATGAGTAGTGCCGGTCCCGGGGCTGTCTACGGTCTAGGCTTTATTGGTGCCGTTATTTTTTACCTTCAACAGGCGGGCACTCTTTGGGAAGGGGTGGTTGGGATTTTGAAAGCCCTGGTCTGGCCCGCGCTTCTTGTTTATCGGCTCCTCCAGATACTGAATATCTAAATTTCCGCCTCAATTATCTTCCTAACCTATAAAAGTAGATTCAGGGATAGAAGCCCTATATATAGTATCGTCCCATAATTTTTTAGAAGAACCTTTTAGTGAAGGTGTTGCCGGGGGCTAAGTGTCAATCAATGGTTTATAATTATTGTGAAGTGAGAAAGTGGTTGTTTATTATTATTTTATTTTTGGGGCTTGGTTTTACCGCCTACTATCTACGCACCTACGTCTTTCCCCAAATAAATACCAGATCTTTATTCACAAACATTATCCCTCCTCAAAAAACATCAAAGAATATCTTCCCCAGGGCGATGAGCTTAGTTACCCGCTTGACCTGCCCAAGGGATTTAATTTGGGAGTTTTTGCTGATTTGAAAGGGGACTTGCCCCGGGCTTTGGCTTTTGACGAGAAGGGTGTGCTTTTTGCCTCAATTCCGGGCAGTGGAAAAATAATCGCCCTTCCCGACGAGAACGGGGATGGGAAGGCGGACAGGATAGTTGAAGTGATGAGGGGTCTTGCCAGGCCCCACGGTATCGCCTTTGCCGGCGATTTTATCTATGTCGGGGAAACGGATAAGGTGGTTCGGGCAAGATATGACCCAGAAAACCTCTCGGTCGGCTCGGTCGAGAAGCTTTTTGACCTTCCGGGCGGGGGTCGACATTTTACGAGAACCATAAAAATAAAAGATGGGAATATTTACACTTCCGTCGGTTCCTCCTGCGACACCTGCCTCGAAGATAGCCCATATCGGGCCGCCGTCTTGGTCTCGGATTTAGATGGGACAGATTTAAGAGTTTTTGCCAGGGGTCTAAGAAATACGGTCTTTTTTACGTTAGACGCTAAAGGAAGAATCTGGGGGACAGACATGGGCAGAGACTTTCTAGGTGACAATTTGCCTCCCGATGAGGTCAATTTGATTGAGGAGGGGCAAGATTACGGCTGGCCTTATTGTTATGGAGATAGGGTCAGGGACGCCAAGTTTAGGAATGGAGAAAAACTTGCCTACTGCACGGAGATAATCTCGCCAAAGTTTAACCTGCCGGCCCACGTTGCCCCCCTGGGCATTACCTTTATAAAATCCGACCTATTCCCGGGTAAGGACCAGGGCAATATCTTGGTCGCTCTTCACGGTTCCTGGAATTCGAGCGTTCCCGTTGGTTATAAAATCGTCAAACTTTCTGTCTTGGGAGATTCGGTCACCGGGATGGAAGATTTCATTTCCGGGTTTCTTGACGGGAAAGAGGTTTTAGGAAGACCGGTTGACCTTATTTTCGACGAAAGAGGGTATCTATTCATTTCCGACGATGAGGCTGGGCTAATCTATCTCTTGGCCAAAAACTAAAAGATTTTAGGTAAGAAAAGGAAAGCGCCGACAACGACCGAAAGCAGAGCCGAGATCAGGACCGCCGCCGCCGAGACGTCTTTAGCCACTTTCGCTTCTTCTTTCATTTCGGGGCTAACTAAATTAACGAGTGCTTCAAGGGTGGTATTAATTAATTCCAGAATCAGAACAAAGGCAATGGTGAAGGCCAGGATTATCCACTCGGTGGGGCTAAAGTTTAAGAAAAAAGCCAGAATAATTGCCAGAAGGGCAAGAAGAAGATGGATTCTGATATTGGGTTCGTCTTTTAGGGCCGCCTTCAGTCCCGAAAAAGCATAGCCGAAACTGACTAAAGTCGGATGGGTCTTGCTCATTAAGCTTATTATAATGCCTAGCTTGTTGGCTTAGCAAAATTTATGCTAGGATGGATTCATGAGAATCCCCTTTTTTGTGGTCGCCGTCATTCTTTTGATTCTAGCGGTCTCTTCCTTCTCGGTTACAAAGGGCAGGGTAGGAACCGCCAATGCCTGTGGGATCCCTAACCTTTCTGAAATTTATGACCCGGAGGCAAAAGTGGCGGTCTTTGAAGGCAAAGAAGTTTCTGTTCCTTCTTTGGCAACCAACAAAGATGAAAAGACGGTTTTAGGAACGAGCGATGCCGAACGTTGGATAGAGGTTGATTTATCAGAGCAAAAACTGAAGGCCTGGGAGGGAGGCAGTCTTTATTTGGAAAGTTTGGTCTCTTCCGGCCTGCCTTGGTGGCCGACTCCCACCGGAGAATTTAGAATCTGGATAAAACTCCGCTCCACCAAGATGGAAGGAGGAAGCGGCAAATATTATTACAATCTGCCCAATGTCCCCTACGTGATGTATTTTGAAAATGATACGGTTCCCTCTTGGCGAGGTTACGGCCTTCATGGGACTTATTGGCATAACGCCTTTGGCACCCAGCGGTCACACGGTTGTGTGAATTTGCCGACACCCGTTGCCCAGAAGCTTTTTTACTGGGTGGAGTCGAAGGGCGAAGGCAGAACCGGAACGAGAATACTGATTCATGACTAATTTACTGATTACATTTTTGGCCAGTTTTTTGATTTGGCTGATGTTTCTCGGGCTTCTTATCCTTTGGGTCATTGACGGCAAGATAAAAAAGGAACAGGTCCTGCATGCTCTTTTGGCCGTCGCCGTTGCTTGGGGAGCCGCCCAAGTAATCAAAGCAATTTTTCCGACCATCAGACCCTTCGAGCTTAACGGTTTGACGCCTCTAACGCTACTGCCAAGTCACGACGGGGCTTTCCCTTCGGGACATTCCGCCGCGGCCTTTGCGCTAGCGACCACTATTTGGCTTCACGACAAGAAGATGGGTTCGGTCTTTGTCATTGCCGCTCTTGTGGTTGGCGTTGCCAGAGTTTTGGGAAACGTTCATTACCCGATTGATATCGTCGGAGGAGCCGTCTTGGGGGTGACCGCCGCCTTTGTCATCGAGAAAGTCCACCTAAGAAAGTTTATCAATGGTGAGTGAAATCGAACCATTGACACCTAGCAGTTAGGATGCTAGACTGCTAAAGATTTTCGACTTAGATGAAACCGGAAGCTAAACTAACGAGAAACGTTCCGATTGTCGCCATCAGAGGCTCGGTGGTTTTTCCCCATACCGATACCCTTCTATCCTTTGGCCGACCCAAGAGTATTTCCGCCATCAACTCGGCTTTCCAGGAAGACAGGGTGGTGGCCATTTTTACCCAGAAAGACCCCAAAACGACTGACCCGGAGGAGGAAGATTTATACAAAGTCGGGACAATTGCCACCATTACCCAAATGATGTCCACGGACGGAGAGGTCCACGCCCTAGTTCGGGGTCAAGCAAGAATTAGGCTTGAAGAGGTTCTTTCCCACGAACCCTATTTATTGGGGAAGATTGTCGAGATTGCGGAAGAAGTCGACGAATCGGCCGAGGTCAAAGCCGTCGCCAATAAACTTTCGGAACTTTTTAAGAAGGCAATAAATTTGGGCAAGCAGGCCGAAATCATGACGGTCATGAGGCTGATTTCGGGTCAGGCCGCGCCGGTGGAACTGGCCGACCAGGTGGCGACGCTTCTTGAAGTCAAGGTCGCTGAAAAGCAGGCAATATTGGAAACCATTCCTCTAAAGAAAAGGTTGCAAATGGTTCTGGAGCTTCTGGCCCAGGAGACAAATATCCTGGACATCGAAAGAACAATTTCTTCAAAGACCCAAAGGAGATTTGAAGACCAGATGAGAAAAGCAATGCTTAGGGAAAAGAAAAGGACGATTGAGGAGGAGTTGGGTGAAGAAGAAGGAGAGCTCGGTTCGGATGAAATGGCCGAATATAAGACCAAAATCAAGGAAGCCAAGATGCCCATCGAGGTTAGAAAAAAGGCCGAAAAAGAACTCAAGAGGCTGACCCAAATGTCTCCCCATAACCCCGAGGGAGCCTACATTAGAAATTATCTTGATTGGCTGGTTGAAATGCCCTGGAACATTCAATCTCCCAATAATGTTTCTATGAAAAACGCGGCCAAAATTCTCGAGGAGAAACACTATGGCATGGAGAAAGCAAAAGAAAGAATTCTGGAGTTTTTGGCGGTGATGATAATTAAAAAAGAAGAAAAACAAAAAAACGGGGAATCCCACCCGACGATTCTTTGTTTTATCGGGCCTCCCGGAGTCGGCAAAACTTCGATCGGCCGCTCGATTGCCGAAGCCTTGGGCCGAAAGTTCGTCAGGGTTTCTTTGGGTGGGATTAGGGATGAAGCCGAAATCAGGGGCCACCGAAGAACCTATGTCGGGGCTCTGCCGGGAAGAATCATTCAGGGAATAAAAAATGCCGGCACGAAAAACCCCGTTTTTATGCTCGATGAAATCGACAAAGTAGGAATTGATTTTAGGGGCGACCCTTCAAGTGCCCTGCTTGAGGCTCTTGACCCCGAACAGAATAAAGAGTTTTCCGACCACTACCTTGAGGTTCCTTTTGACCTAAGCGAGGTCATGTTTATCGCCACCGGCAACATGTTGGACACCATTCCCGCCCCCTTAAAGGACAGAATGGAAGTCATCAGATTTCCGGGCTACACCGAGGAAGAAAAATTCCACATCGCCAGTAAATTCCTCTGGCCAAAGCAGTTAAGGGTTCATGGCCTTGAGGAAAGGAAAATCAAAATTGCTGATGCAGCCTTAAAAGAAATCATCAATCGCTACACCCGTGAGGCGGGCGTCAGGGAGCTTGAAAGAAATTTGGCCTCGGTCTGTAGAAAAATAGCCAGAATGGTTGCAGAAAAAAAGAAATACCCGAAGACTCTCAATGTTATCGATGTCCACAAATTTCTGGGACCGCAAAAGTTTTCATCCTTAATAGCGGAGAAGAAAGACGAGGTAGGCATGTCGACGGGTTTGGCCGTGACAGCCTCGGGCGGAGAAATTTTGTTCATAGAAGTGGCCCTCATGCCCGGCAAAGGAAAGCTGACTTTGACAGGGCAACTTGGCGAGGTCATGCAGGAATCGGCCAAGGCGGCTTTCACCTGGGCCAAGAGCCATTATCAGACTTTGGGGCTAAAGAATGACTTTGCCCAAGGGATCGACGTCCACATCCATGTTCCCGAGGGAGCGGTTCCCAAGGACGGACCTTCCGCCGGGACCGCCATCGCTACGGCCCTGGTGTCGGCGCTAACCGGGATTCCGGTGAGAAGGGACGTCGGGATGACGGGAGAAATTACTTTAAGAGGGAGAGTTTTAGAGATTGGGGGAGTCAAAGAGAAAATTATCGCGGCCCATCGGGCCGGGCTAAAGACCATAATTTTACCCAAGGACAACAAAAAAGACCTCGAGGATGTACCGGCCAAAGTCAAGGAAGACATAAAATTCATATTTGCGGACGTCCTTAACGACGCCTTATCGGTGGCGATGAAGTCCTGGCCCCCCAAAACCATCATCAAGTTTCGAAAAATCACCCCCATCCCCACCCTTCTGGCGGCAAATTAAGCTCAAGTTTGATATAATACTGGCTTGAGGCCCCATCGTCTAGTGGTCTAGGACACTAGGTTCTCATCCTAGAAACCTGGGTTCGAGTCCCAGT
>Ga0209211_10000918_pt1 | contig 58243 bp, 49 predicted proteins | sample RifGroA2_FD_183992 | JGI IMG/M metagenome (GOLD analysis project Ga0209211, IMG submission 183992) | Groundwater microbial communities from Rifle, Colorado, USA - Groundwater A2 (SPAdes) (version 2) | ecosystem: Environmental > Aquatic > Deep subsurface > Groundwater | place: Rifle, Colorado... | reverse complement strand
GAATCCGGCCTACACGCAAAAGCCCTTGAATCAATCAACCGCGCCATAGAACTTATGCCCACTTCCGCCGAGTTATATAACCATCGTGGTTGGCTCAACAGCGATCGGTTCCCGACCAAGGCGGGAATGGATTTTAAAAAAGCGGTCGGACTAGACCCTAATAATTCCTGCATTTTAAACAACTATGCCCTCATGCTGAAAAGCAAAGCTACTGCGATTAAGCTTCTTACCAAAGCTATTTCAGACGATCACCACGAGGTCGGATTTTTTATAAACCGGGCTTATCTCTACCTGGAGACCGGCGAGATAAACAAGGCGATAGAAGACTATAGCCGGGCGATAACGCTTAAAGGCGGGGCGCTGGCCTACTCCGGTAGAGCGGTCGCCAAGGCCATGCTGGGCAAGTGTGAGGCTGCGTTGGCTGATTTTAATGCGGCCTTTAAAGACGTAGAACTTGAGGATTACCTGCTCTGCAACCGTGGACTGGTACACGCCACAAAGGGCAATTATGCCACCGCCATAGTTGATTACACTGCGGCCATAGGCGTAAACCCCAACTGCGCCTCAGCTTATAAGCAGCGTGGCGCCGTATATTTTGACAAGGGGAAATACAGGCTGGCTAAGATAGACGCGGCTAAAGCCCATGAATTAGGAAAGGCAAAGGCAGGTGCGCCGGTATGGGATTAACGCCGACTCTGTAATTCGAAGGCCCTTATAATATATTTATTATTGCCCTCCCACTGCCTAAGATATAAAATAGGTTTCAGGGTTAGAGGCAAAGCTTTAGATTTTCTTGGAGTTCAACATGGATCAAGCCACCCACAATAAAATCGTTTCTTTCATCTGGGGCATTGCCGACGATGTACTGCGCGACCTCTTTAAACGCGGCAAGTATGCGGACGTAATCCTGCCCATGTGCGTAATCCGTCGCATGGACGCCGTACTGGAGCCCACCAAGGATAAAGTCCTTGAAACAAGAAAATGTTGGATAAAGCCGGCATTACGGCCCAGACTCCCGCGCTCTGCAATGCCGCCGGCCATGCTTTCTACAACACCTCAAAGTTCACGCTGCGCGACCTTAAATCCCGCGGCAGCCAGCAGCAGCTCCTGAATGACTTCAACGATTATCTGGACGGCTTCTCGCCCAACGTGCAGGACATCATTGAGAACTTTAAATTCCGCAATCAAATCCCAACGCTTTCAAAAGGCGACGCCCTCAGCACCCTCATCTCTAAATTCCTTGACCCGGGAATAGACCTCAGCCCCAACGGCATAGACAATCACGCTATGGGCACGGTCTTCGAAGAGCTGGTCCGCAAGTTCAACGAGGAAAACAACGAAGAGGCCGGCGAACACTGGACCCCGCGCGACGCCGTGCGCCTAATGACCAACTTGATGTTCCTTCCCGTGGCCGACCAGATAAAATCCGGCAGTTATCTTCTGTATGACTGCGCCTGTGGCACCGGCGGCATGCTCACCGTAGCCGAGGAGACCTTGCGTAAACTGGCCAAGGAACGCAACCGCAAAGTTATCACGCATCTCTACGGCCAAGAAATCAGCCCGGAAACCTACGCCATTTGCAAGGCGGACATGCTTCTTAAGGGCGAGGGGGAGAACGCCGAACATATTGTTGGAGGCGCGGACAAATCCACCCTTTCGCACGATGCTTTCCCCACGCAGGATTTCGACTTTATGCTTGCCAATCCTCCTTATGGCAAAAGTTGGAAGAAAGACCTTGAAGTTATGGGCGGCAAAGAGAAAATGCGCGATCCCCGCTTTAAGGTAATGCATAAGGACGAGGAAATGTCCCTTTTAACCCGTTCTAGCGACGGGCAGATGTTGTTCCTGGCGAATATGGTTTCAAAGATGAACCAGGACACCCCGTTAGGCAGCCGCATAGCGGAAGTCCACAACGGTTCCTCACTTTTTACCGGCGACGCCGGCCAGGGGGAAAGCAACATCCGCCGCTGGATCATTGAGAACGATTGGCTTGAGGCTATTGTGGCGTTGCCGCTAAATCTCTTTTACAATACCGGCATTGCAACTTATGTTTGGGTTATTTCCAACCGCAAAGCAGATAAGCGCAAGGGTAAAGTGCAGCTTATAGACGCCACGCAGTGGTTTAAGCCTCTGCGCAAGAATTTAGGCAAAAAGAATTGCGAGCTCTCCGAGGAAGATATAAAGCGTATTTGTGATATCTACCTGGCTTTCAAGGAAACGCCGGAATCCAAGATATTCCCGAACGAAGCTTTTGGTTATTGGAAAGTTACTGTAGAGCGCCCGCTGCGCCAGCATAGCCAATTCTCTGTTAAGGCCATAGAGCCGTTGCGCTTTTCTTCCGGTGACGAGGAAATACGCGCCAAGCTATACGAGGAATTTGGCGACGATCTTTTTAACAAGTCTTCAGCCACAGCACCTAAGCTGGGAAAGCGGCTTGCCGACTGGGGCGCCGACGCAGAAGATGACAGCGACGAAGAAGACTCCAAGGAGAAGAAGGGACTTTCCGAAAAGAAAAAGAAGAAACTTTTAGACCCCGACACCTGGAAGCGGGATGCGCGCCTTGTGGAAACAGCGGAAGCCCTGCGCAAAGAACTCGGCGGCGGCCTTTTTGAAGACCACAATGTTTTCAGGAAGAAAGTTTCCGATGCCATTGATAAGCTAAACCTCAAGCTATCAGCGGCAGAGCTGAAACTTATAGTAAACGCCGTCAGTTGGCGCGTAGAGACCGCGCCGCCCGTAATAGCAAAGACATATAAGCCCGGAAAAACGAAGGCCGATCCGCTGCACGGCTTGTTTGAGGTTAGCGTTAACGGGAAGCCTGCGATCATAGAATACGAACCAGACTCGGAACTGCGTGATACCGAGCAAGTGCCTCTGCTTGAAAAGGGCGGCATAGACGCCTTTATAAAAAGGGAAGTACTGCCTTATACGCCAGACGCTTGGGTTAAGCCGGATTCCGCCAAGATCGGATACGAGATTAGTTTTACGCGGCATTTTTACAAGCCGCAGCCCTTGCGCAGTCTTGAAGAGATACAAGCCGACATTGCCGGGGTTGAAAAAGAAGCCGAAGGCCTTCTGGGTGAACTTCTTAAGGGAAAGGCGAAATGATATCAGGCTTGAAGCCTTATCCCGTATATAAAACGTCGGGGTCAAAGTGGATACAGGACGTCCCAAAACACTGGGAGGTGAGGAATCTTCGCACATTAATTAGTCCGCGCAATGAGCGCAATCGTACAGACTTGCCGCTATTATCTGTAGCACGTGAGAAAGGTGTCTTTGTCCGTTCATTAACAGATACAGAAGAAAACCACAATGTAATCCCAGATGATTTAAGTAACTACAAAGTTGCCAAGGCGGGGAATCTGGTAATCAACAAAATGAAGGCCTGGCAAGGGTCCATGGGGATATCCCCTTGCGATGGGATAGTAAGCCCTGCCTATTTCGTCTATAACTTTGAAATCGGTTCGCGAAATTATGGGCAGCTACTGTTAAGGAGCAAGCCATATGTGGCCCATTTTGCACAAGCTTCTGATGGGGTTCGTATAGGGCAATGGGACTTAACCATATCCGGAATGCGACAGATTCCAGTTTTGGTTCCATCTATTGAAGAACAACACGCTGTTGTGAAGTTCATAAATTGGGCGAACTTACGCTTTCATAATGCCATACGGGCAAAGCACAAGACTATCTCCCTATTGAACGAGCAGAAACAAGCCGTCATCCACCGCGCCGTAGCCCGAGGCCTTAATCCTAATACCCCGATGAAGTCATCTGGGAATCCATGGCTTGGAGATATCCCAAAGAATTGGGGACAGCAAACCATGTGGACCCTAAGCCGACTCCGTGTCGAAAAAAATCCAGGCGGCCTCCCACTCTTGTCAGTCTTTTTGGATCGTGGGGTGATCCGCTATGAGGACGGCGGCGGCCAGGTGCATGCGCCAAGCTTGGACTTATCAAATTATCAAGTGGTCCACCGTGGCGATTTTGTCTTGAATAATCAACAGGCTTGGCGTGGATCTGTTGGTGTATCTCAACATAATGGCATCATTAGCCCCGCATACATTGTGCTTAAACTTTCAAGCCAGCTTGATGTGCACTACGCAAATTATTTAATGCGTTCGCGTTCTATGGTTGACCAATTTGTAGCAGCCTCTAAAGGGGTCGGAGATATTCAAAGACAAGTCTTTTGGCCGTTTCTCAGAATGGTACAGGTTCCACTTCCCAAAATGGAAGAACAGCGCAGTATTGTTGAGTTTTTAGATGCGGAAACACGCGAGATTGATTTCGCAATAGATAGATTTGGGAAACAGATATCACTTTTACATGAATACAAGGCTCGCCTAACCGCTGATGTGGTAACTGGCAAATTAGACGTGCGCGAGGCGGCAAAGAATATCCCCAATGAAGTCCTAGCAGAAGAGGCAGTACCTGCCGACACAGCAGAGGAAGAACCAGAAACTGAGGAGAGCGCCATATGAGCCCCACCGATATCTCGGAAAAAGGTCTGGAAACCATTATAATGCGCCACATGACCGGGGTAGACGGCTTTGGCCCAATGACTGAAGCCGCGGTGGCCGAATCTCCGGTAAAGCTCGACGGCTGGTTTGCCGGCAACCCCAAGGACTTCGACCGTGAATACGCAATAGACGTACCGCAACTCTTTAAATTCCTCCGCACAACCCAGCCGGAGATATTCAAAAAACTCTCCATTGCCAACGAGCAAGACCCAAAGGACATAAATCGCCTTAAATTCCTGGCCCGCATCTCCACAGAACTCGGCAAGCGGGGGATAATAGATGTACTGCGCAAAGGCATAGACTATGGGCCGTTGCGCTTTGATATGTTTTACGGGACGCCGTCCAGCGGGAACGTGAAGGCCCAGCACCTATTTGCCAAAAATCGCTTCATAGTAACCCGCCAGCTTGCCTACAGCCCCGATCAAACCCGCCGCGCATTGGACCTGGTAACTTTTATAAACGGTCTTCCCGTTTGCACCTTTGAACTCAAGAATAGCCTTACCAAGCAGACTGTAGAAGACGCCGTGGAACAATACCGCCGCGACAGGGATCCCCGCGAGAAGATATTTTCATTTGGCCGCTGCATAGTCCATTTCGCCGTTGACGACAGCGAAGTGCGCATGTGCACAGAGCTAAAGGCTAAGGCCTCGTGGTTCCTGCCCTTCAATAAAGGCCACAAGGACGGCGCCGGCAACCCGCCCAACCCTACGGGGCTTAAGACCGAATATCTCTGGAGCGATGTACTAACCCCCAGCAGCCTCACCAATATCATAGAGAACTACGCCCAGATCGTAGAAGAGAAGAATCCCAAGACAGGCAAAAAGAAATCCGTACAGATATTTCCGCGCTACCACCAGCTTGATGTGGTTAAAAAGATACTTGCGGATGTCACCGCGAATGGTTCCGGCAAGCGCTACCTGATACAACACTCGGCGGGCAGCGGCAAATCCAACTCTATCGCTTGGCTGGCCCACCAACTGATAGCCGCGAAGCAAGACGAGAAGAACGTTTTTGATTCCGTCATAGTGGTGACCGACCGGGTTCTACTGGACGACCAGATAAAGCGCACCATAAAGCAATTCATGCAGGTATCCGCCACCGTCGGCCATGCCGAGCATTCCGGCGACTTGCGCAAGTTCATTGAAGAAGGCAAGAAGATAATAATCAGCACCGTTCAGAAGTTCCCGTTTATCCTTGATGAAATAGCCAAGGAAGGCCCGGCCCGTAAATTCGCCATCATAATCGACGAGGCCCATTCCAGCCAGGGTGGCAAGACTTCCGCCGCCATGAGCGAAGCGCTGGCCGATCCGGAAGATGAAATCAACGACGCGCTGGAAAAGCGCATGGCTTCCCGCAAGATGCTTAAAAGCGCCAGCTACTTCGCGTTTACGGCCACGCCCAAAAATAAAACCTTGGAAATGTTTGGCGTGGCTCAACAGCCGGATGCAGAGGGGAAAATCAAACATCATCCTTTCCACAGCTACACCATGAAGCAAGCCATACAGGAGCGGTTTATTCTGGATGTGTTGGCAAACTACACGCCAGTCTACAGTTACTACAAATTAATCAAACGAACCGAAGAAGACCCGGAGTTCGACACCAAGAAGGCGCAGAAGAAGTTGCGCAAATATGTAGAAAGCCATAGCCATGCCATTCGGGAAAAGGCCGAAATCATGGTGGACCATTTCCATGATCAGGTCATGGCAAAATACAAAATCGGCGGCGAGGCCCGCGCAATGGTTGTCACCAGCGGCATAGAGCGCGCAATTCAGTATTTCCATGCCTTCCAGGAATATTTGGCCGAGCGCAAAAGCCCGTATAGGGCCATTGTCGCTTTCTCCGGCGAGCACAACTACGGCGGCAAGCAAGTCACCGAGGCCTCCCTCAACGGCTTTCCTAGCTCTGAGATTGCGGAGAAGATACAAGAAGATCCATATCGCTTCCTGATTTGCGCCGACAAGTTCCAGACAGGCTACGACGAGCCTTTACTGCATACAATGTATGTGGACAAACCGCTCTCGGGCATAAAAGCAGTGCAGACTCTTTCCCGCCTGAACAGGGCCCATCCCAGAAAAACAGATGTGTTTGTATTGGACTTCCAGAATGACGCCGATGGCATTGAACTAGCTTTTGCTGATTATTATCGCACCACCATTTTGGGCGAAGAAACCGACCCTAACAAGCTGCACGACCTTAAAACAGCCTTAGATGGCGCCCAGGTATATTCTCCGGACCAGGTTAAGGCCCTGGTGGAGATGTTCTTGCGCGGGGACGACCGGGACAAGCTTGAACCCATACTTACCACTTGCGTCGAGGTTTACAAAAACAACCTCGATGAAGATGCCCAGGTCGACTTCAAGGGGAAGGCCAAGATTTTTCTCCGGACCTATAATTTCCTGTCCGCCATACTGCCCTACACTAATGCGGAATGGGAAAGACTCTCCATATTCCTAAATCTCTTAGTGCCAAAACTCCCGGCGCCTAAAGAAGAGGATTTGGCCAGAGGGATTCTGGAATCTATAGATATGGATAGTTACCGCGCCGAGAAAAAGGCGACGATGGCGATAAAGCTCGATGATAAAGATGGTGAAATAGGGCCCGTCCCAGTTGCGGGGGGTGGATTTGTCTCTCATCCCGAGCTGGACCGCTTAAGCAATATACTAAAAGCTTTTAACGACCAGTTCTCCACATTGTTTACCGACGCAGACCGTGTCGTTAAACGCATTAAAGAAGAGATAGCGCCCAGGGTGGCAGCCGACCCCGCCTACCAGAACGCTAAGCTCAATACGCCGAATACGGCGCATATAGAGCACGACAGAGCCCTGGGACGCGTAATGCTGGAAGTCTTAAAAGACGACACCCACATGTACAAGCAGTTCATGGAAAACGAGGCCTTCAAGCGCTTCGTGACCGATGTGGTATTTAATATGACTCAGGGACAATAAGAATTAGGCGGAATCAAGAATGAATATTACTTCAGCAACTATAGATGAAAATCAGATTTCGACAATATTATCTGTCGAAGAAAGCCATTTCGTAGAGTTAAAGGCTCGCGAGGTTTCTCCCGCTAGCATTACCAAGGCAGTCTCAGCATTTGCAAATGCCGCCGGGGGTGAACTGTATATCGGGATAGATGAGCGAATAGGTGATACTGGCACAGAGCGAATTTGGAGGGGATTTGAGAAGGAAGAAGAAGCAAACGCTTTAATTCAAGTCATCGAGGCGATGTGGCCATTGGGGAACCACTACTCAGCCGAGTTTCTGCGGAATGATGCAGTCACTGGCATTGTGCTTCACTTAACTATCTTCAAAACAAAAAATATCCTCAAGTCCAGTGATGGCACTATTTATGTGCGAAGAAGCGCGCAGAAATTACCGGTAGTAGGTGCAGAGGCGGAAAAACGCTTAAGTTACGACAAAGGCATAACCTCTTTTGAGGATGAGTTGCTTTCTTGTCCAAAAGACGTAATCTCCTATTCCGACACAATGGTTGAATTTATCCTGGATGTTGTTCCCACGCAGGATCCAGAAGCCTGGGCGAAGAAACAGATGATACTCCTGGATGAGAAGCCAACTGTTTCCGGCATTATGCTTTTTGCTGATGAGCCACAAGCAATCCTTCCGAAGCGTTCCGCGATTAAGATATTCCGTTACAAAACAAAATCCGAGGGGGAAAGAGACACCCTTGCATTCGATCCGATTACCGTCGAGGGGCCGGCATATAAAATAATATACACGGCCGTTCAGGAATGCAGAAAGACTATCGAGTCCATTCAAAAGCTCGGACCCAACGGTCTTGAAAATGTTTTATACCCAGACGAGGCCCTCCATGAAATAATCACAAATGCAGTACTTCACAGGGACTACAGCATTATTTCGGACGTGCAGGTAAGAATATTTGATAATCGCATTGAAATTGAAAGCCCCGGGAGGTTTCCTGGTCATGTTACTCCCAACAACGTGTTGCGAGAACAGTATGCCAGAAACCCCAAAATAGTCAGACTAGTCAACAAATTCCCCAACCCTCCAAATAAAGACGTTGGAGAAGGGCTCAACACAGCGTTTGAAGCCATGAACAAACTTCGATTGAAGCCGCCAATTATCGAGGAAAGAGAAAACAGTGTTCTGGTTATACTCCGCCATGAAAGCCTTGGCTCCCCAGAACAACTCGTAATGGAGTACCTAAACAGTCATCCTGAAATCACAAATGCGATTGGCAGGGAATTGACCGGAATTAAGTCAGAAAACTCCATGAAGAATGTCTTCTACAGACTTCGCGACAGGAATCTGATTGAGATTATACCGGGGAAGTTTGCTTGGCAAAGGACTGCCTCTGGCACCGTGCCGGAAGGCGATCCTAAATTATTTTAGGCACAATAATAAGGCGCACCAGCAAGACGGGGGGAAAAGATGAAGAGCTATTACCGGATCATGTTAGGTAGAAAGAGCATTTACGCAAAGGAATGCTTTGCGGGTAATTTCATAGGGGCGCACCTTAGTATTGCTGAGAACCTTACAGGGAGATTGCCGGAAGAGTGGAGAGAATTTAATCGCAAGTTTATCCCCGTATTCCTAACCGCGCATCCCGACAAATCAAGGATTTCAGCCGGCTTGGCCTGCGGCTATCTCTGGACCATCGCCAAAGGTATCAAGACAGGCGACATCGTAGTCTGTCCAGACGGAGAGGGCCAGTATCGCTTTGGCGAGGTCATCGGGGATTACGTTTACCAGGCTGGGAGTGAAATCCCACATAGACGGCCTGTTCGCTGGCTCAATTTATTGGTAGATCGCGCAAACATGAGCGAGGCGCTGCAGAACTCTACTGGCGCAATAGGGACCGTAAGCGAAATAACCCGATACAGCGAAGAACTTCAAAAGCTGATTGGATCCAGCGCGGTCCCGGTCCTTCACATAGATGACACGACCGTAGAAAGCCCATCGGCTTTTGCGATGGAGATGCACTTAGAAGAATTCCTGGTAAAGAATTGGAGCCATACCGAACTTGGGAAGGACTACGATATTTTTGAGGAAGACGGGGAGTGCGTAGGACAGCAATACGAAACAGATACCGGCCCCATAGATATCCTCGCCATAAGCAAAGACAAAAAGCGCTTATTGGTTGTTGAACTAAAAAAAGGCCGGGCCAGCGACGCCGTTGTGGGCCAGATATCGCGGTATATGGGCTACGTTAAAGACGAGCTCGCCGAGAAAGGGCAGACCGTCCACGGCGTTATTATCGCCCACGAGGACGACCAGCGTTTCCGCCGAGCGCTTTCGGTCATCCCCAACGTGGAGTTTCATAGGTATCAGGTATCCTTCAAGCTGGTGAAATCCTAAAACCACTAAGGGCGGGCGCAATTTCTACCTGAATGGCCAATATCCTGTTAATCTCCAAAAGACATAAGAATATCAACCCTGATATTTTTAAGGAGACTTGCGAACACGTTAATGGGGAAAGGCCAGAAAATATTTTCCACGACCCCTCCAGGTTAATCGAAGAATGCGGCTTAGATAAAGCGTTGAATGATGAGCCGTTCAAAAACATACGCTCTGCTGGCACGGTATGGGAATTTTCTCTGTTAAGATTTATGAAAATCGGCAGAAGGGCTTACAACCCACTGATTAAGCCGGTTTACGGCTCTCCGATTCCTGGATATTCCGCAAGAAGGCTAGGCAACCCTTACCCCAAGTGGAAGGATAATTACCCGCGGATAGAGAACAATGACCTTAAATGTGCCGCTATATCCTTTGCAAAGAAGTTGGTCTCACGAGGGATGCCGATTAGGGCGGCTGGCTCACGCGATTTCATGGATAAGCGGGAAGTCGCAGCTAAAGCCTTCTTCAAATATCTGCTTGGCGGCAGGATTACTAAAGAATTATTTCTCAAACTCCGAGACAAGGATTTCCAATCAATCCTCACAAGATTGATCAAAGAGAATCCCGGTGACGACCTGTTTGTTGTCGTTGGGCTAATGACCTGCCTATACGGCGAGAAGAATGCCAGCCGCGTCGACACCCGCCTGGCACACAGTGTAGCTTCAAGGTTGAAAGCAAAGGATAAGGACAACCAGGTAATTAAGCAGATTTGCAGAATTCTCTATTCCAAAACCGGAGATGAATTCTCGCCTCCGTTTAATGACATCTATGATCCGAGAGGCGGAAACCGCGAGCTGGTCCTGATACGTTTCAGGGTTACCACATGGCTGAAATTAATTGGGGACACGCGTGATGCATCTAAATAAGATCATCAACCAGCGTTCAGGCTATCACATTGCGATGTATAGCGCACATGCATCTATTGTTGAGAATGTCATTGGTAATAGAGGAAAAGTAGCCAAGTTGCTGGTAGATGCGGGGGGACTGAAAGCCCCCAAGGGATCTTTTACCGATAGGAAGATCTTCGACAACTACGAGCCGATTACAACCCGGACTTTGCATGCTAAAGTCATATATCTAGACAAACCGCGCATCTTATCCCTTTGGACCGGGAATTTACGCCACAACACCTTGGCACAGCAAGCAAATATTGCCATTACCCGCAAAATCTCCAAGGGCCATGCATCAAAGGTTCTCAGGTGGTTTAATTCGTGCAAGGACGGAAAGCACTTAATTGTTTCCGTAGAGAACGGAGAAGTGGCAGATATCTCCGGCACATCAAGCAATATCTGGAGTGTGTTTAAGAGTAAATGTGCGAAGCTAGCCAAGCACGAGGAGCCATTATCTCTATATGCCTTCTCGCCTTGGGGGAGCCATGCTTTTATCAGAGAGATTACACGTCTTATAGGAAGCAAGAATCTCCGGCAGGTAAACTTATATACCCGCCCAGCATCCGAGCGCCATCCGCTCTGGATTGACGCGACAGCCACGAACTCAGAAGAGTTTAACCGTTTTACCGGGAAAGCAGAATCAAGTTCGCCTTTCCCACACTATAAGGCTGTTTTTATAACTGAAGGCAAAAAATCGAGTGAGCGCGTTCTCTTCGCATATATAGGTTCCGCTAATCTTACGGAAGCCGCTATTTTTAAACAGACCAATATAGAATTTGGCGTGTTTTTTTCTAGGATTAGAAAGAATAGCGATGTTGAAAAGATCTTCCGCGACCTAAAAAGCCGCTCAAATTGGGAAGTCCGGGAAGACCCGGACATTACCAAAACCAAATTTGATGAGTCCGACGAAGTAAAAGAGGACGGGGAAAACACAGACAACTTCCAGATTAGACGCATAGCCAAGAAATTATGCGTAAAGCTTGCACTCAAGAAATGGCAGCACACACTTGAATCCGCATATAGAGACACCAAACTGGTAAAAGTCCTGGGCTGTTCAGTGAAAGTCATCTCCATCCTGGACGGGCTTTTTTATCTGGACGTTAGATTTGGGCAGCTATTTTTTGACCTCTCTATTAAGCGCGACAAGAGAGACACTGTCCTTTCCGGCAAAGATATAGAAGAGCATTTGGTTAAGCTTCTATTGAGCAAGTCTGACGGCAATGGCTGGGGCGGCGGCGGAAAGAAGGGCAACTCAGAGGATTCCCCAAGGAAACGCTGTTTCAACCTAAAGTTTCCGATGTGTGACTGTCTGATAGACAAAGCGCTTCTCAAAGAAAAGGCCGGCATTATTAAACGCTTAAAAGATGCAGCCTTATCCCCAGAAGCCAAAACGTTGGTTGATATGTGGGAACCCATTGTAAGTCATATGGCTAAAACATGAGTGTAATTTCCGCGCAAAAAAAGGCGATAGCTCGTCTTCAGCACGCTATAAGTAGTTTTGTCTCGCGCGACATAAAGACGCGGGTTGTCCCGTTGGCTATCCCGACAGGGTGGGGTAAAACCCGTATAGCAATACAGGCAGTATTAAAAGCGACTTATCAGGAAAAAGCACCTCCGAATATTATAATCTGGCCGCAAACACAATCCCATATTTCAGACGAGGTGTGGATGCGTTGCCGAGACTGGTGCACAAAGCAAAGCAAACTATGCGAGTCAGACTCCGGGGTTAAATGCGCGGACAATGAAATCCCTGAAATACGTCAACTAAAAGCCTCGAAACCAGGCCCCAAAGAAGGCCGCCATGAAGTAGGTGCCCTATCCCACAGCAGGAAGTTCCCCGGAACCTTCTACTATATCAACAACCGTTTTAAACGCGGCGTTATCCGGCACTTGCACAAGAGTAACGGCCCTATTATTTTTATTATCGATGAATGGCACTCAAAGAAACTTCTTGAAAAGTTCCAAGAATACTACTTTAGAACTGCCGAGGATTTCTGGAGAGAGACACTTTTAGGTAAGCACAGTTCCCGCCAGCTTTTTATAATATTGGTTTCCGCCACACCTATTGGCGCGACGGACCAGATGGACGCCATACATGATGATGGAACAACTGATGACTTCGAAGAGAACATTCGCAAGGCATTGAAAGCATTCCGCGATTTGACTCTAGTAGGGAATCAACGCCGAGAATACGACTTACATAAAATTTATCCTGGGGTTATTAAATGGGAAGAAAAGAAACTGGAACAGGTCCATGCCAGATATGGGTACATCTGCAAGACTAGTGCCCACAGTTGGGTCAAAGAATATATAGAACTGTCCAGGAAAGCATACAGGAACCATCCGCATAAGCCAGAGCCGCCCAGTTTAATTTATCCGTTAGAGGCACTGCTAACATCTGGTGTCCCCCAAAAGGTCATAAGGGAGCACTTTGGGTCACTCCGCAGGTATTTCACTGCCGGGTTTTCTCATTCAAAGCCGGCTCTGAATAAGGTTAAAACTCTTCTGGATTTACTTCGCGCTAACAAAAAAAAGAAATTTGTTGTCTTTTGCCATCATATTGCGATTGCAACGGCACTTGCCACCATCCTAAAAAAGGTGCGAATTCCCGCTTATTACCTTAAGGGGAACGTGACTGGCAACGAATTCAACGAATTCAATCAAGAAAACGGAAAAACACAGGTTCTAATAGTAACCGATAAACACTCTCAAGGAGTCAGTCTTCACAAGTCTAATGCATGGCTAGTGCACTTTGAGCTCTCCTGGAACCCCATACGCGTGATACAACGATATGGCCGGGTATGGCGAATAGATAGCAAGACAAAAGAATTGACTAGGCCAGCCGCTTTTTACATTCCTCACTCATTCTCATCTGAAGAAGAAATGTTAAGTAGATTGAAAAGGCGCTGGGATGTCCTACGTAGCGTCTCCCGTTCAAAGGACGCAAACTTTGTAAATCTTGCTCCAATTTCTTTTGAAGTCGCTCTGGGGAAACGGTGCTCCCCTTCGGTAAATTAAGCTTTGATCACGACACGCCCTTGTCGGGTTGGCCTGCTATACTATTTGAAACAGTATGACCAATAAACGAATTTCAAAATCGCAGTATACGCAGGGGCTGCAGTGCGTAAAAAGCCTGTGGACTCCGCTGGCCTACAATCCCAGTTTTGAAAAGATGGTTGTATGGGGCCTGGGCGAATACTCCGTTAAAGATGGCAAGAAACTTGAAGCCCTGGCGGAACGGACAGAAGGACCTTATGGCTTACTGCCGGCAGGATACATTTGCCATGACTAAGATCCTGGACTGCATTAACGACATGTCTTAGTACTTTATGCTGAGAGCTTGGAGCTTGTAAATGAAGAATACGAACCAATATTACATCAATTGCCTGGTAAGTCTATACGGATTTCAAATCTCGCCGAATGAGGCGGGTTGCGAACTTCGTATTGAGGGGCGGCGGATGGTCATTGATTATATTAGCACTACTAAGGCCCGATATCTTTGGAGATGCGAGGAGGTTGCCCCTGGACATTACACTTGCAGGAATGAGGGCACACATCCTGGGCAGGCGACTTTGCATGTTTCTCCGGGTGAAAGAATTTATGAAGGGTACTACAAAATCCAGGTGGATGGCGGATTTATCGACGGGATGTGGCGCATAACTCTTGGTGAACTTATCCGAACACCGAAGAAAGGGGAACTTGCCCGAGTGCCAAAGAAAGGCGATACAATCCTGATTAATTCTGAGGACTGTGGTTGGGTCGAATGCAAAATTACTGAGGTAAAAGGGGATCACATCGGAACTGATGAGTATGAGTACGTCTTATTCTCTGATTTTAGCAAGGAGTGGAAATACCCAAAGAAGAGATAGTCGTATTAAAAATACAGAAGAATTTGTGGCGATTCGAATGCTTTTATGAAAAAAGAAGACATCAAAGAACGGGATGTTTTAATAAATCCTAAGATGGGATTCTGTGGCTATGTGGTAAAGATTGAGAAATACGTTACGCTTCGCGCGCTTGACGGAAAGGAGATGACCTTTGACGCCGAGTACCTTGAACCAGCGCCGGCCGCAGAAGTCGCCAACTTTCAGGGCAAGACCGCGGCAATCCATGAAAAACACAAGATATCAGCGCCGCGCAAAGGCAAGCCCCCGGAAGAGATAAACGCCGGACTTGAGCGTTTTGTTGCGGAAATGGCCGCAGAGCACCCCGCATCGGCAGAGCAATTCAGGAGCTTCTGGCGTGAAGTAATAGGCGTCATCGGGGAACAGCAAGAGGGCAAGAAGTGGGATATGCGCTGGCGCTCTAAAGACCACTTCTGCCCGGTCTTGAAAGCCCCCAGCCACAGTTCCAATGAATGGGTAAGCTGCATTTATCTTCTATTCGGTGAGAATGTCCGTGTCGAGGTTCGCAAAAGTTATATCCCTTCGGAGTTCGACGCCATGTTCCCTATTCGTAATGCCATGCACGGTGCCACCCACGGGTTCAAAATGGACTGGGCCACTTTTAATGCCGGCCCAAGGGCAGAGTTCATAAAGCTCCTTAAGCTTTTGTATGGAAACTGGCTGAAAAAGTAGTTCGCGAGGGTGGGAGTCCCCTACTAATGCAAAGCATTCTTTTCTGTGCCCTATGCTCTGAGGAGGGATATGTTAAACGAATACGTGGTGGATTCTAAAAAATATTTTCACCGGTGCACCCCGCTAATATCAACAAGAATGAGTGATGTTGACACCATTGACGCCATCCTTTTTTATGCGGTTGCAGTTGAAAAAGTGTTGAAAGGCATTCTGTTGAATGTGAATCCTGTTTATATTCTTGAAGCCCAAGACTTCTGCAATACTGCTCCAATCTTGTACGGGGAAAAGCTTTTGAGCAAAGACTCCTTCGGAAAGGAAATATCTAAAAGCCCGAACCGTGACGTTATCACCTATAGAAAATCGCTTTTGCGAGCGAAAGAGTTCTCTCCCACAACTAATCAAAACTGCACTAGCTTGCATAAACTTTCAGATTACAGGGATACTGTGTTGCATCGGCCAACATCTGAGATTAATTGTAAAGATGCTGCACAGTTCCTGATTGAAACCTACCCATTGATAACAGAAGGTTATGCAAAAGAGTTTGGCGTGGCGGTAGAGGAGTTTGTTGGTGATAAAATTCACCTCTTTGATGCTTTCGGGCGACAAGCTCATAAAATCTCAGTTGAAAAGATAATTGAGAAAATCGGGCTATATAATAGAAAATGGAATAGGACTAAAAATGACCCAGGGCGAAAGGAAGAAATCGCCAAAGTTAACAACTATGTCCAAGAATACGGGGGGCATGGAGTTGATTGTCCCGCATGTGGGAATCTTGCTGAGGTTGATTACGAGCCAGACTATGATTACGCAGATGGACAATCCTATATGTGCGGGGTTTTCCCAGTATCTGTAAAGTGTGCCTTCTGTGGATTAGAGCTTTTTGAGCCGAGTGAACTTGATTACTTGCGTATGCAAGGTAAACTTAAGGCATTTTAGTTTGAGACTGCCTCTACGGATCCAATTTAATTGCATGTTGGCCAATCATGGTTTTTAAATACGCTAACGACTCTTTCTGAGCGCAGGAAGTCGGTGTATCTCCGGGTTTAATCTGCCGGACACTGCGTTTTGGCTGGTTGAGAAGTGTAAACTTGGAGGAATTATGAGCGAACACGGGATTAACAAAGACAGCCCGACTGATTGCATTAAAGAAAAGCAGGACCAGACTAATAATTCTGAGCTGAGTAATGCGAAAAGTGGTTTTGTCGCAGAATTGTTGAAGTGTATTGATGGCGTTGATGCGGTATCACAGATCTTTGCAGAACAAATGAGGAATGTTCGTGAGGCACAACAAAGATTTCAGGAATGTCTTGCAGGTTATGCTGAGTTAAGTGCAAAACTGGCGCCCTTCTTTAAGAGATTGATGGAAGGAGTAGATTCCTTTCCGAATATGATGCAGGATGCTACATACACTATTTGTAAGTCGGGATGGTTTTTCGATATGGAAATGCCATTGACAGAAATGCTGGACTTAAAACATGCCCTGGGGGCTGGCGATGTCACTTCGGCTGAAATCGCGTTGTCAGAATACTATCGAAAGAATAGCGCGATTATTAAGGACCGAATAGTTAAGACTTTCCCGGATCGCGCCCCGATTATTGAGGCTGCTTTCAGCGCTCACGATCGTGGTGAATATGCGTTGTCCATTCCTGTGCTTATTGCCCAATCAGATGGAATCTGTCATGCCTTATGGAAACTTCAGCTCTGCGAAATCCGAAATAAGGATAAGGATAAACAACAGGCCGTGAAGGAACTTGTATCCAGCAATTCAGAAGATGCTGTGTGGCCTGCATTGTTTTACCCACTAACCCAAGTACTCCCTATTTCTATTGGTAAAAAGCAACGAGGACCGGATTTTGTTGGGTTAAATAGGCATCTCGTTATGCATGGGGAATCCGTTGATTATCCGACAGAGATAAACAGTCTTAAAGCTATTTCCCTCCTGAATTATGTCGCCGTGGTGCTTAGACGTGATTGAGATGTGAATGTGAGGGTTATCCAAATGGGCTGTTGGTGTGATTTGAGGTGGATGCTTTACATTATCTCACGTTAAAAGAACTGTTTAGCCTGAGCAAAGGGTGGTTGTATGAGAAAGCAACTGACAGCAAGAATTGTTAGAGCATTGTTCGCTAAATCGGGCAACCGTTGCGCTTTCGCAGGCTGCAATAATGTCTTAATAAAGCATGATGACCTATACGTTGGCGAAATCGCCCATATAGAAGCTGCTGAGTCTGGTGGCCCAAGATATAATCCAAAACAAACCGATGACGAAAGAAGGTCCTATGATAACCTCATGCTTCTATGCCATGAACATCATGTCGAAATTGATGACGATGCCTCCAGGTATAATCCACAAGTGTTGAGAAATATAAAGCGTGCTCATGAAAAAGCAATAGGGACTCTCTTCAGGGTCTTGCCTGGAGTAGTGGCGCAAGTTAGTCAGGAGATAACAACTTATTGGAATGAAATAGATCGCGTTAATCACTATGAGCATGTCTTGCCGGAAAGAGCTATACAAATTAACTCAAAAGCCAGCGGATTGGCTCTTGTGGACTCAATTCGGGAACAAATAGAACTCTTAAATCATAATTGTGGCGACTTGGCATCATCAGATGCCAATCTTAATGATGATATTAAGGTGTTTCTATCGTCTCTCGGGTATGATTTAAAAAAGTATAACAGTGTCGAATATTATAAAAATCCTTTTTATCATCGCCATTGGGAAACACATTGTTTAGCGATTGAAAACTGTTATCGGAGAATTAATGTTGGCTTGACGCAACTGGAAGTCAAGAGTATTGAGGAACAAATGTTGACGCCATCGGGAAGAAAAGCTTTTAGATCAAGATATCAAAAGGCAAAGGAACAGCTGATGAGGATGGCTAAAGGGGCCGGGCTGGCGGATTAAGAATAAGGAGACAGAACTCTGTAAAAAACTATGAACATTGATGCCGCGATGGTTTATAAAATAGTGTCGCCATTTATTGCTGGCTTGATGGCAAGCGGTGTGACATATTATTTCACACTTCGAATGAAGACTCGTGAGATTATTTTAGTTGAGCGCTTGAAAGCATTCAAGCTCCTCCATCAGAAGATCGCGTCACTTAAAAAGTATTGCACGGTAAGGGAATTGGAACGGGATGGCAGCGAGTTCGCACCGACAGTGGCGTGCCTTAGTAAGGATGATCAAAACTCGATTCTTGGGCACCGGACCGAAATATGGTCACTCGTAGAAGAAAATGGCATATTCCTCTCGAAAAGATCTCAGAAAGCAATTCAAGCCCTCGATAGCCAGCTCTCACTTTTATGTAATATGGAGCTTTCTCTTGCCGAAAGCACACCGCTTAACGAGATAGTAGATTCAGCATCTGATGGATACAAGGTGGGACGCCAGGCTGCCGAAGAATGTTTAGATGCTTTATTCGCTGAAATTCAGACCCCGTAGTTCGCCGAGTCATTGTGGATTCGCATCCGCTGAACATGAAAGAGAAAAAATGGTCTTCTACGTGTAAAGTCGCAACCAGTATTTAACCTCTAGTTGCAATAAGAATTGACCTATCCTTGAGGTATTTTCAGCATAGTCGGGGACAGAGCGGGATAAGATGACCGGATTCCCGTATTCTGCCACGCAGTTTCCACAGGTAAATAAGCTGTTTTATAGCCAGCTAGCCGTGACCTTTACCGTGAAGCCTACCGTGGGGTAACCGTGACCCAGCCGTGGGCTTACCGTGAGCCTGCCGTGACCCCTACCGTGGGGAAATCTCGCAAATAACGTCCCAGAATCGCCTCCGCATACGGAGGCTTGCTTTTTTGTGCGCTAAAATGTAACAATAATGCTAGGTAGCAACAATGCTAGTGGAGGCAAGTATGAAGAACATCTGTTACGACCCCAAACTGGACTCTGAAATCTTTACGACCGAGCAGGCCGCCGAGTACCTGGGCTATACCTATAAGTATATGCGGCAGGTCCTTTGTGAGGGCGGGCTGGCGTCTTACGACAACGCCGGAAAGACCCGCCTGTTCCTGAAAGCGGAACTGGATAAGTATATCCGGGTGCGGGACGGGAAGCGGCCCTCCAAGATCGGGTTGCCTGAGACCAGCGAGAAAATTGAAGCTGCTGTGTCTGTGCAGGGGGCGCTGACTGAACTGGGTCGCCACCAGATTAAAGACTTCTCATGGGACCAGCTTCCTAAACTTCACAGCCGTCTTAAGACCGACTACGGCAAGGATGTTGAATTTCGGATTAAGTTACGGAACCCGGAAGGCGGGACATGGGACATACGGTATTTCGCGCCTAACCTGGTGGACAAAACCATCAACGCGGTTAAGGCAAAACTAAAGCGCAAGTGAGGGGGTGGCAATGAGGATTCTAGGGGAACCCGCGTACAACACGCCGCGGATAAAGAGCGTGCAGATCGAGAACGTAAGGAAGTTTAAGAAATTAAATCTTAAGTTCTCTCCGGGACTTAACGTGGTCAGCACGGTAGAACGCGGCTCGGGCAAGAGCACCCTGCTGGCCCTGCTTTCCAGGTCCATCCAGGACGGGTTCATGCTGTATGGCCCGAATGTCCGCCATGGCGCGAGGACCGGGCATCTCCGGGTAGAGTATGAGCCTTTCAATTTCACCTTCAATAAGAATGGAATCCCCGGGTGCTACGGCCTCCTGATGCTTAACGACTTCAAACAGTTGAAGTCTTACGTGCAGGAAATCCCCAACAATCAGTGTTTCCTGCTGGAGTTGGACTGGTTCAGTCCCAAGGTTCCGCGCGAGGATATCCTAAAAGAGCTGTCAAAGGCCCGTTGCCAGGTGATAGCGACTGCAATGGAGGAAACACTGAGGGGGAAGAAACTTCCCAAAGGGGCAAAGGTGATAGAGATATGACCTACGCCGGCTTGAAACGGAAGTGGTCCGGGCAGAAAGAGAGCCTCGGTATTGGTGGTATCAGCGCCAATTCCTACTGCATGCGCATTGACCAGTACGGCGGCAACGGGGGCTGCGGCAGCGGCACCACGGTTACGGAGGTCTTCAAGACGCCGCAGGACGCGCTGGCCTGGCTGCGGTTTACCGCTATTCCTTTTATACTGGCTTTCGACGCTGCCCCGGACTGCGACGCTCCGCTAAAGCCTGCGGAGCAATACCTCCTGCACTATCGTGGTAAGAAGAAGGCGGAGCTGACCGCCCTGCTTAAACTTCTCGACGCGTCCATGGTTCTGCCGAAGTTGGACGGGAAGGCGCTGAACACTGTCGCTCGCAACTACAATTACGCCTTCCACGATACCAATCCCTGTTCCAATATAGTGGCGCATGGGCAGGCACTGGACTTCCTATGCTCTCCGGAACTGCAGGAGGAGATCGCTCAGACACTGGACGGCGAGGAGGACCAGAAGATGGTGGAGTTCGCCAAGGTGCTCAAGGCCCGGACTATAGACTTCGATGATCCGGCCCAGGACCGGCTGCTGTTCGACCTGCTGGAGCGGCTTAACAAGTTTTAGGGGGGAGTTATGAAGATAAAGGAGCACAAGCAGCGGGCCTGGGTGCGCAAGCATCACAAGAACCTGCCGCAACTGCACGCGCAGGTTCTCCGGCGTGTGCTGGTACTACGCGATAAACTCTGGTCCGGCCACCCCAAGCCGTTCGCCTACTTGTTGCTCGGCATCCTCGGGCAAATGCGCCCGCAAAACGCTCTCGGCAACGCTGTGGTTGCCTGCTGGGAGTTGGGGCCTTACGAGGTCTGCCTGCTCAACTACCTCAACCTTATGTTCGCGGTCTCGGCGCTGAGCTACTTCAACCGCCGTCATAAAGCCAAGCCCCGCGTGCTGGTTTACATGCCGCCGAGTGCAGTCCCCACCGACCAGATGCATCTACTGGACTTCTCGCCTGCGGAACTAGGCAGGCAGTTGGACGCGGCGTTGGCGGCGCACGGTATAAATCAGGAAAGGGCACTGGCCACCCTGTGGGCGCAGGGGACGACATTTCCTTCGGGGGAAGGGCGGATACCTCCCGCTGACGCGCACAATGCGGAAGCCAGAAAGAATAATTTTCTGGCGAGTATACTGCATATGCGCTCACTTGGGATGATTTCTGCGGAGCAGGCCGAGAAGTTTAAGAAAATCTCCCAGCGTTGGTTCACCGCAAAGGCGGAGGTATTCGGCAACAGTATCGCCCGTAACTATAAACAGTACCGTCTGCTGGCCATCCCCGACGCCGCTGCCGTCGACGCCGAGCGGTTGGCAAGCCTGCGAGCAGGGATGGTAATAGAGTCCTGTGCTCCGGCGAACGCGCTTGCGCTCAACCTGATGAAGTTCGGGCGAGGTGACAACAGTATTGTCACCTTAAGCGCGTTGGAGACCTTGTATCCACAGGAACTCCCTACCGCGCAGGGAAAGGGCAGCGCCGACATGGTATATAAGCGCGTGGCAAAGGCGGTCGCCCGGCGTGAATATGTGCAAAAAGTATGTTCCAAAAAACGTACGTACGCCGGTGCGCTGGATGAGTGCCGGATCAAATATCCCGAACTGACTCTGGAGCAGTTGGAACTGGACCGCTCTGCCCCAGGCGACAACCTTGGTCTTGCCATCGAGGAAGCCGCCGAGCGGGTTGGTCGCGGCCCTGCGTTCGCGCACAAGCTGTATAAACGCGCCAGCGCTAACCTCGGGGTCAACAGGATATGGGGGGAGTATCTGCAGCGATTCTCCTCTTTCCCAACACCGATTCTGAAATAAACTATTCGCCAGTTCTCGGGGTGAAGGGGACATTATGCCGCAGACAGTGTCTCTATCACCATTCAGGTAGAGTCCGTAGAATATCAGGGTAATATCCTGGTATTCGGAGGCGGACATGGCAGACTATTTAAACAGAGTGTTTTGCAGATCCTCGTCGCTGATGGCGGAACTACCCGACGAGTCGATAGACCTGATCTTTACTTCTCCGCCTTACGAGAAACTGCGACACTACTCCGACAGCCCCGACGACCTTGGGAATTACCAGGGTGAGGAGTTCGTTGGGAAACTGGCTCCTGTTCTGCGGGAAGCTTGTCGGGTACTGAAATCAACCGGGAATATCTTCCTTAACTTTCAGGCCCCTAACCTGAACGGCTTCGTTTCACCGTCGGAGTTCCTTATCCCTCGCCTGGCGGTGGAGGAAATGGGGCTTCACCTGGCACAGACGCATTACTGGATAAAGCCCAATGCCATGCCTGTCCCGGCGGGGCATGTTGTAAAGGACTCTGTGGAATTGATCTGGCACTTCGCCAAGACGGCGGAGTTCTATGTGGATAAGGACGCGCTCCGGGTGCCGAGCAAGACGCAGGACGTAGACAACCGCCCCTGGAAATTTCACCCTCTTGGCAAGGACCCCGGCAACGCCTTCTTTGAGGCGGTGGCGCAGGACCAGCAGAGCGGGCACCCGGCCAAGATGCCGTTGCCTGTGGCGGAGAGGTTCGTCTTGTACGGCAGCAAGCGTGGGGACGCGGTGTTGGACCCCTTCTGCGGCTCCGGGACCACGCTGCTGGCTGCGCAGAAGCATGGCAGGGATTTTGTCGGGTACGAGTTAAAGGCTGAATACGCCGAGGCGGCGCGGTCGGCCTTGGGGATCGGCGGCGGCGCGGCTGCCTCTCCTGGCGGGCTGGAGTATAAGAAGTGGCTGACCATGGACGAGGCGGCGATGTATACCGGCCTCTCAAAGCCCACGATCTACTCGAAAATATGCAGGAAGGAGATCCCGGTGAGCAAGGTGGGGCGGTTGAACCGCTTTGAGCGGGAGCAACTGGACCAGTGGATGAGAGACGGCGGGCGAATACAATAACATATGGCGCGTGGCATCTGGCGGCGGCGACGGGGCAAGGGCAAGCCCTCTGAGATCTGGGTGGTCTACAAGGACCCCCAGGGCCTACGCCGCCGTGAGAAGGTGGGGCCCGATACCCCGGAGGTGCTGCGCGCGGCGAAGGATTTTGTCGCTCGTAAGCAGTTGGACTTGCCTGTCGCGGTCCGCCCGCCAGCCCCGGGCAAACGCCTTACCTTCCGCGAACTGGGGGAGAACTACTGGCGGCTCCTGGGGGCGCAAAAATCCAAAACCTGGCTCTGCATGTTGGAACTGCTCTATGAATACTTCGGCACCAGCCTGGCTGCGGAGATATCCACGAAGGATATACAGGCCTATTACAACTGGAAGCTGCGCGAGACCTCGGCCTCAACGGCTAACCGCAACCTGACCCTCATTAAAACCGTCTATAATCGCGCTGTAGGGTGGGGGGACTACGTGGGGGCAAATCCCACTGCAGGCGTACAGAAAAGGCCTGAGAACCCCTCCCGGCTGCGTTATTTGAGCCTCAAGGAGATGGAGACCTTCCTCGCGGTGTGCCGCAGGCCGGAATATGCCAGGCTTTACCCGCTGGTGGTCTGTGCCTTGTTCACCGGTATGCGGCGGGGGGAGATTTTGGCTATGGACTGGCAGAACATCAACCTTGAGTCCAGGACCATTTATATTTTGCACTCTAAATCCGGCAAACCGCGCGAAATCCCTATAGCGGATAAGTTCAGTGAGGTGCTGGGAAGCCTGGGGCCTAAGACGGCCGGGCCGGTCTTTGAAATACCTGATATTACCTTCCGGCGGCTTTTTGAGCGTGCCAAGGTAGCTGCCCGCCTGCCGGAGTTCCGGTTTCACGACCTGCGCCACACCTTCGCCAGCCACTTCGCCATGAAGACGGGGGATATGCTGGCACTGCAGCGCATCCTTGGCCACGCCAGCCCGCAGATGACACAGCGCTACGCCCACCTCTCCCGTGCCCACCTGGACGCGGCTATCCGCCAGTTCGACACTGTCATGCCGGCTATGGTTAACGAACCTTACCCCAATCCGCCTGCCGGTTATCGCCCTGTATCAGCTTTGTAATCATACTTAGTTCATTTAGGCTTAATGTTCACTCATAAGTGAACATTGACAAATAGTGAACATTCTGCTAGGCTATATGAATGAAGAACATCTTTTCGGACAAAGCGTCCATCATACCCAGGAAGATGCTGGGGGAACCGGGCCGTAAGTGGGTCCTGCGGGACTTCGTCGGCCTGAACGGTTTAAGCCTTGGCCTGGCTCAGGGCGTTCTGGCCGCAATGCAGGACCTTGGTTGTCTTGAACGCGTAAAAAAAGGCCCGTTCAGCTACGCCAGGCTGGCCGACAGCGCGCTTTTACTTGCGGAATGGGTAAAGGCCTATAAGTTCGCGATGAACAAGGTTTACGCCTACTACTCGCCCAGTGGCGACATTCTAAAGCGCCTGAAGGCGGCTCTGCCAACTGAGAAATACGCCCTGACGCTGCACGCGGGGGCCAACCTAAAGACCAATTTCGTCAGTACCGGGGACGTTCACGTTTACCTGTCGCTGGCCGACTGGGCAGCGGAACTGCCGCCGTTGTTGGAGAAGCTGGAGCTGAAGAAACTGGCGCAGGGCGGGAACGTGCACCTGGTGCGCCCTTTCTATCGCAACACTGTCTTTCAAAATTGTCATAAGGTTGGCGCCTACAACGTGGTTTCCGACCTGCAACTTTACCTTGACCTGTACAATTTTCAGCCACGCGGCATGGAACATGCCGAGTACCTGAAAGAAACCCTGGCGCGGACGGGGGGATCGCTTGCCTGATAAAAACGCATTTGAAAACGATTTCTACGGCGTGCTGGAGGATTTGTCCGCTTATCTTGGCGACCTGACTCTTGTTGGCGGGTGGGTGCCTTATATTTACGCCGCGTATCTGTGGCGAGGCGAACGCGCAAGGCCGGTTTTCACCTCCGACGTGGACTGGGGGCTTGTGCCGGAGTCGGTCGGCTTACCTAAAGCCACCGTCTTCAAGACTTTGTCCGCCCTCGCCTATTCCGAGCGGCATCTTGAGATAGGCAAACTTCAGCCTGTGGTCTTCTACCGCAAGAACAAGACCCGTCTTGATTTCATCGTTCCTGCCGGTACTGGCGACGCCGCTGTGGGGCGCTTTCTTGGCAGCGAGATCGCGGTCAGCAAGCTCGACGACTTCCAGTTCCTATTGGAGAACAGGATGGTAATCCCGTTAAAGCGCGGCGCAAAGGCCTATGCGCTGCATTGCCCGAAGCCGTCCGCCTTCGTTCTTCACAAGTGCGCCACTTTTACCGACAGAGACGACCCGCAGAAGAAGGGCAAGGACCTGTATTACGCCTACTTCATCCTGCGCCACGCGCCCGACCAGGGAGAACTGCTAAAGCAGTTGCGCGGTTACGCCGATAAGCCGCTGTATAAAAAAGCGGTGGATAATATCAAAGCCTATTTCCAGAGCGAGACTTCGCGCGGCTGTGTAATGGTAGAAAAAGAGCACGGCCCCGACGAATATATAGAGAATCTGCCCGCGGATATATTCCGAAGGTTTATGGGTGTGTTTGGGGGGTAAGTGGCAGCTCTATTGCTGCCAATTTTAGTTAGGTTCGCTTCGGTGGGGGCTATTGGGTCTTTAGTCTGACACTCATCGCTTTCGCGATTTTTACGATGTGCTGACGGTCTTTCTTCGAATTAGTCCGAAGCAGTTTAATAAGAGAAATTAGGTCTCTTTCCTGTTCAACTGAAAAGAAAACGGGGGTCTTCTCCTGCGTTTTTGCAATCGTTTTGCTGGAATTCGTGCCTGAAATCAGGTCCTCAAGCGGCTTTTTCAAGCCATCCGCTATTTTCTTCAGATTCGCTAATGAAGGGTTGCGCCTTCCCCGCTCAAGGTCTCCGAGGTAATTGGGGTGCAGTTGTGACCTGAACGCCAGCTCCTCCAAAGTCAATCCATCGGCCAGCCTGAACTGACGGATCTTTTTGCCTACGATAGTTTGCAGATTAGCGTGCACATTCCCTCCGGAAGTAGTAGTAAATTCTAGTCTTTGGGGTCGCTATAATCCACAATGGAGCAGTGGTGGCCACGCCTTTGACACAAACACTTATAAGTGGTATATTTTTCGGGGCACACAATACTTCAAATACTTTAAGGCTTATCGGGTGCTGCCTGGAGAACTTAATGCGCATAAAACTGTGGGCAGGCGTCGCGTTTTTGGCCTTAGCTGGTTGTTCGGTAACTAGTGCCGTCAGGTTAAGTGATAAGAACTACGCTCCGCTGGCTCCCGACCAGGTGCGTGTCTTCATGTCGGCTGAAGAGGTCCCGGGGCCGTATGAGAAGATCGCCATAATCACCAGCGAAGGCGACTCATTTCAGAAAACAGCCTTGATCGAAAACATGAAAAAGAAAGCCGCCGGGCTTGGAGCAAATGGATTGATCCTTGGTCAGTTTAAGACGGCGACTACTGGGGAGAAGGTGGCGCAGGCTTTCCTTTGGACTAGCGCTAACAACACTCATGAGGCTACCGCCATCCGTATGAGGCCTAGGAAGAGGCCTTCAGCTGTTTCACGCGAAGCGGAGTAGGTTTACGAAAAGGGAGCAAGAAACATGACGAATACGATCAGAGGGATATCGGTTATTTTTATTCTGGCGGTGTTTGCTCCGGGTATTCTGGCCGCAGAGGGCGGGACGAAATTCTTTGCCGAGCTTGAAATGTTCATGCCGGGTCAGGTTGCCGACGGTGAAGAGGCCGACTTGAAAAACACAGCCCGTGCATTTGTTGCCGGTGGTTCCAACTCGGCTGCGTATACCATTGAAGCCGCCCCTGCCGCTGGCGGCAGGGTCGGACTTCTTTATCCGATACAGGATATAGGGGATATGGGCTTGAGTATCGGGTACCTTGCCGGCCCTTCTTTGGACGTTAAGTTCGTGGATAACGACCCCGGTATCGGAATCAGCAATTTTGACTATACTCGTGACCTGAGTTTTGTTCGGGCTCTGGGAGAGTTTCGCAAAGAATACCAGATGGCCGACAATTGGACTTTCTATCCAGCATTCGGTGTAGGCATGGCCTTCGGGAGCAATAAGGGGAAGGTTGCGCGTGCCACTAATTATTTTGCCGGTGATACGGTCGAGTCCAAGTCATGGAGCGGCGTTACATGGGAGGCGACGGCTGGCTTTGCCTATAAAATGGAAAAGACCGACCTGAACTTTGCCGTTCGCTACGCTGGATTTCCGCAGTTTAAGGAAGATGCGGCTAAATCACTATCAAAAATTGACTGGTCGACAATAGGCTTTTCAATTGGTTTAACATTCGGGACAGGAGGGGGATCCTCTTATTCGGACAAGGCGTATCGACCGACCGCAAGAACTGAAGAATACGACCAGGATGATACTTCCATGGACGTGCCTGTCGCAGCCACGGAGCCGGTTGCCGCCGAGACTGATGACGCTGAGGGGTACGAAGGCCATATCGAATATGCCGAGGATTATTTCTCCCAGGGCAATTACGAGAAGGCTCTGGGGGAGTATTCCAGCGCTATGAAGGCTTTGCCTGAGAATGATGAGCGCATCATTTCTGTACTGGAAAGAAAGGGCATGGTGTTTACGAAGCAAAAGAATTACCAGCGGGCCAAGGGGGCTTATGCCTCCGCGATCAATGTCTCAAAGAATATCGGGGCCAACCCGCCGGCGGTAGTTAACTCCTATCTCGGTCTGGCTTATGCGCTCGAGAAAAGCGGCAACACCGCCAGTGCAATTAAAAATTATGAGAGGGCTTTGCAGCTTACCACGACCCCGGCGACAAAAGAGAAGGTCAGGAGGATCCTGCAGCGATTGAAGAGAAAGAATTAGGCTGGTATTGAAAGCATAGCTCCACTTTGTTCTATTTTGTTTTGTGCGAGCGGGAAATCTCCGGCAAAGGGCTGCCGGAGATTTTATTTTGACCAAAATGCTGCCCATAGTGGGTTTACTGGTACTTTTTGGGGGGGGAAGGAACGGTTCTATGTTTGCGCTGGTTTGTTGTGCTTTGTGGTGCGGAATTTAGGGGCTGGTGGCCAGATTTTAGCCACCAAATTGGCCACCAAAGGCAGTTTCCGTGCTACGCTTTTTCTTAAAACTTTTGAATTGTCTTTGAAATTACTATATAATAGATGTCCGTTGCCGAGGTAGCTCAATTGGTAGAGCATTCGCTTCGTAAGCGACAGGTTGTGGGTTCAAGTCCCATCCTCGGCTGAAATTTTTCAGGGTACAGGGGTTTGGCAGTTCCTTCCGCGGTTCCTTCCGTAATCATGTCAAAAAAAACCATACTTCCGGCAGCAGAAGACGGCATCAGTTTCGCCCCCGGGGTAAGCTTCGCCAGAAAAGCCATCTGGTGGTGGCTGCCGATGCTCTACCTGCTGATCTCGGATACCTTCTACCTGCGCACCTACGACTCCGCCCAGGTCAAGATAACGCTGCTGCAGATGGGCGGCTTCGGCCTGCTGGGCCTGTGGGTGTCGCTGCTGGTGCTGGAGGGCCGCCGGGCTTTCCGCCGCGAGGACTTCATCTTCCTGGCGCCTTTCTTCGCCTACCTGCTCTGTGTCGTGGTGTCTTTCGTCAGCGCGCCCTACAAGGGCCCCAGCGTGGACGACTTCGTGCGCTACCTGTTGTACATGTCGGTCACGCTGATCGTCATCCGGGAATTCACGGCCGAGGCCATAGACCGGCTGACCAAGGTGCTGATCGTCACGGCTTACATCGCCGTGCTCTACGGCATGCTGCAATTCCTCGATACCCGCCTTTCCCCGTCCAAGGACGTCGGCCCCATGCTGGACCCGTTCGTCTGGCGCTGGGCGTTCAGCCAGCGCGTCTTCTCCACCTACGGCAATCCCAACTTCTTCGGCAATTTCCTGGTGCTGATCCTGCCCATCATCGTAACGCAGTGGCTCAAGCGAAAGTCCATACTGCTGGTGCCGCTGATAATAATGAACCTGATCTGCATCTACGGCACGCAGACCAAAGGCGCCGTGCTGGGGCTGGGCATCTCGTTCTTCCTGTTCGCCATCTTCTACGGCTACTTCTTCCTGCGCGACAAACTGCCCGTGAGCCGCGGCGTTTTCCTGGGCCTGGCCTCGCTGATCCCGGTGGCGGCGGCGCTGGCCATCTACCTCATCGGCAACGCGGCCTCCTACAGCTTCCGCATAAACACCTGGCTGTCTACCTGGGAGATGGTAGAGACCCATCCGCTGACGGGCATCGGCGTGGGCAGTTTCAAGGTGATCTACCCGGCCTACCGCCGCCCCGAGATCTTCCACATCGAGGGCAAGCACAATACCGAGACCGACCACGCCGAGAACGAGCATATCGAGCAGTGGATGGACAACGGCCTTATCGGTTTCGGCCTCTACCTGTGGATAATCATTTTCGTGACCACGGTCGGCCTGCGCGGACTGAACGTATATACTTCCGGTCTGAAAGGCGCGAGGCCGCCCCCGGTGGCCTACGACCTGCTGGGCTACCTGGTGGCCCTGCTGGGCATGCTCGCGCATAATTTCACGGACGTCAGCATGCGCTTCGTTTCTTCCGGCGTCTACCTGGGCCTGCTGCCCGGCGTGATCATCAACCTGGCCCGCGGCCACGCGCTGTGGGAACTGCATTACAAAGAAGCGGGCCAGCCGGCGAAGACGGCCGGGGAAAAGGCCGTCGGGGACGACGGGGCCTACATGTGGGGCGTCTGGATAGCCCGCGCGGCCGGCCTGGCCGCCGTGCTCTACGCCGCCTACCTGGTGCTCAGCGAATTCTCCGTGCTGCAGGGGCCGCTGCGCAACTATATCGCCGACGGCGAGATCCTGCAGTGGCACATAGCCTGGGCGCTGATGCTGCTCTGCGTGGGCTACGCGGTCTACGCTTTCGCCGGCGTCATGCTCAAGGGCGTCTCCGCGGCCGTGCCGGTGGTGATACTGCTCACCCTGTTCCCGATGTACTACTTCTGGGGCTGGTTCAAGGGCGACGTCTACCACAACATGGCCATCTTCTTCTCCAAGCAGGGCAAATGGGAGGACGCGATCACCTACTACAAGAAGGTGAATACGCTCAACCGGTTCTTCATCATGCCCTATTACTTCACCGGCAACGTCTTCAACGACCGCTTCAACATGGAACGGGGCTACAGGCCGGAATGGGGGGACGAGAAGGACAAGCCGCGCGACGACTACGAGCGGGCCATGGATTCCTACGAGTACGTGCGCAGCATAGCGCCCAACTACGTGCAGATGCACCATCAGGTGGGCAACCTCTACCTGAAAATGCACGACCACCTGATGCGCCAGGGCAAACAGAAGGAGGCGGCCGAGTTCCTCGATAAGGCGATGGCCCGCTATAACCTTTACGAGCACCTGGACCCGGTGTATTCCCCGAACTATTTCCGCAAGGCCCAGATCCATATCATGCGCCAGGACTTCAAGTCCGCCGAGCGCGAGTACCAGAACAACGTGTCGGCCTGGAAATGCTTCCGCAAGGACCACGACCACGGCAGCGCCGAAGCCTACACGCTGCTGGCCAACGTGCAGTTCGCGCAGGGCAAGTACCGGGAGGCGGCGGGCAACTACCGGCTGGCCCTGGAGAAGGACCCCAATTTCGAGCAGGCCAGGCGCAACCTGCAGGTGGTCTATGAGCGCAACCCGAACCTGGCCAAAGAGGCGCGGAAGAACAAGGAAGGGGTCAGGATAGTGGGCCTGGATTAGCCGCCCGCCGAAAAAATGCAGAATACCGACAAAGAACTGCCCGTTCCGCGCGCGCCGCTGGTTTTCATGCTGGCGGCGGCGTTCTTTGTGTCGCCGCTGCTGTTCTTCACCGGCCTGACCCGCAACCCCTACTACCTGCAGATAGCCATCCTCAACGCAGCGGTGCTCGGGGCCGCCGCTCTCTTCCTTTACGAATCGGCCCGGCGCAAGGCCTGGGCGCTGCCGCGCACCGCCCTTGCGGCGCCGCTGGCCGCGCTTTGCCTGGTCTACCTCGCCTCCTTCGCCTGGGCCTGGTTCGGGCACGCCCCGTTCTTCCGCCCGGCGATAGCGTCCGAGGGCCTGAGGGTCGGCCTCTTCTTCCTGGTCAACTGCGCGGCCGTCTTCTACCTCGCCCTCAGCATCCCTTACGCCGGCGGGGACGACGCCGTGCCCGCCGGGAAATGGCTGGCTTTTGTGCTGGGGTGGGGGGCGCTGTGGTTCCTTTTTCCGTGGCTGAAGCTGCCCCTCTCCGGCGAAGGTCTCTTCGCGCGCCTGTTCGATCCTTACGGCTTCCTCGTCTGGACGGCGGGCTTCACGGCCGTCTGGCTGCTGATCCGCCGCTGCCGGCAGGAGGATATACTGCACCTGGCGATGGCGGCGGGGGCTATCGCCTCGCTCTACGGCATACTGGAATATTTCCGTCTCGAGGTGATCTGGGCCAAACTGCTCAACCCGTACGGCAACCGCTCGGTCTCCACTTTCGGCAACCCCAACTTCATCTCGACCTACGTGGTGCTCTTCCTGCCGCTGGCGGCCTCGCTGCTGATGAAGGCGGACACCGCCGTCAAACGCTGGTTCTACGGCCTGGTGGTCTTTTCCTACCTCGGCATGCTGATGGCCAGCCTGACGCGCTCGTCCTGGCTCGGCGCCGCGGCCGCCTTCGCCTTCCTGTTCGCCTTCGGCGCGCAGCGGGCCCAGCTGCGGCGCAACAAGAAGTTCCTCTATCCGCTCATCGCCGGCGGGCTGCTGATGGTGGCAGCCTGGCCCTCCGATTCCCTCAAGCCCTTCTCCTCCGGCCTGGTCGACCGCGTGCACGAGGCCGCGTCCGGCATAGGCACCCCGGCGGCGCTGGGCCTCTCCGGCGACCAGGGCCGCACGTACTCCTCCTTCCACCAGCGCCTGCTCATCTGGACCAGCGCCTGGCAGATGGGGCTGGAGAACCCGCTGCTGGGCAAGGGCTGGGGGCAGTTCGAACTGTTCTACCCGTTCTACCAGGGGCGGCTGGTGGCCAATTTCCCGGCGGTGCGCCACCTGCGCACGCACGCCAACAACGCCCATAACGAGATCCTGGAGCAGTGGTCGCAGGCCGGCCTGGCCGGGCTGGGGGTCTACTTCTGGCTGCTGGCCGTCCTCTTCTACGGCTTCTGGCGCTACTACCGCTCCGCCGGAGAGGCGGCCCGCTACGACGCGGTCCCGCTGGCGGCGGGGCTGGTCGGGGCGCTGGCCGACAACATGCTCAACGTTTCCCTGCATTTCGCGGTGCCCGCCATGGCCTTCTGGTGGCTGGCCGGCGCGCTGGCGCGCAAGACTTCCGGAGTTACGCAGTACCCGCCCTGGCGGCGCCCGCGGGCCGGGACCGCGCTGGCCTGGGCGCTGATACTCTGTTGCCTGGCCGGGGCCTGGCTCTGGCAGCGGCAGTTCATGCGAGACTTCCACTATTTCAACGGTTTCCGCGCCATGCGCGCCAACGCCATCCCGGCGGCGGTGCAGCACCTGCGGGCCGCCTGGGAAGCGCACTCCCGCGAGGTCAACACGAATTACGAGTACGGCAACGCCCTCGTGCGCTCCGGGGACCTCGAGAAAGGCGCCTGGGCCTACGGCGAGGCGCTGAAGGCCAACGCCGGTTACGACGAGATCTATTTCAACCTGGGCATCATGCACAAGCGCCTGGGCCGCGCGGAAGAGGCGCTCAGGAACATTAAAGTCTCCTCGGTGATAAACCCGCTGAACCCAATGGCCTGGCAGGCCCTGGCCGAGATCTATCTCTCCGCCCCAGACAGGACGGCCGTGGCCGCGGCAGCGGTCGCGGACTTCGGAGAGGCCGTCAGGGTTTACCCCGGCGACTCCAACCTGTGGAACACGCTGGGCTATTTTTACACGCTGCTGCGCAAGTACCACGAGGCGCACAAGGCCTACGCCTCCGGGGCCATGGCCGAGCCCGCCAATACGATGCTCGTGCAGAACCTGGAAGGCGTCTCCAAACAGCTAAAGATCCGGAACGACCCGGCCCTGCAGTGGCTGGCCGCCTACAGGCGCGTAGAGGCCGCCGCGGCCGCGCAGCCTGTGCCGGCGGCCGCGCTCCGGGAGGCCGACGCGCTCGCCGCCGCCGCGCCGTATTCCGTCCCCGCGCGCGCCCTGCGGGCCAGGCTCTATTTCAGGGCGGACCGCCTGCCAGAGGCCAGGGCCCAGCTGGAGGCTATTCTGCGCGATAACGACGCGGATAATAACGCCCGCTACGGCCTGGCCGTCATCCACGAGAGGGAGGGGAACCTCGGGGCCGCCAGGGCGGTCTGGACCCGCTTCCTGCAGCAGGAGCCCGGCAACGCCGGAGTGGCGGCGCGGCTGAAGGCGCTTGAGCAGGCCGCCGCCGCGCGCGAGACGAATCTGTAACATTCCTGCAATAATTAGGTAAACAGGAAAAGGTTAAATATAAAGCGGATAAACGATTTCGGCAGGAACAGTAACATGAAAACAAGAGCCCTTAAATTTACTCTGCCAGGCCTGCTGGCCCTGCTTTTAACTGCCGCAGGGCCGCTCTGCGCGGACCTGGCCGCCCAGGCGGCCAGGAGCGGCATCAGCCGCTCCATGGAGCAGGCCATACGGCTTTACCACGAGGGCGAGGATACCGAGGCCATGGACCGCTTCATGGACATCCTCGTAAAGGGCAGCCCGTCCGAGAAGGCCCTGGCCAACGATTACATCTCCAAGATCACGCTGCGCATGAACACCGGCGTGAACACCGTAAAGGACCGCGGGGCCGAGCCGACCACGCTGACCGAGGTCTCCGCGCCGCGCACCGCCGAGGAGAAGCGCCAGACGCCGCTGGGCGCCCGCCCCTCGCCCCGCGACGAGGAGGAGGAGGCGGCGGACAGGCGCGACGACGACGCCGCCCAGCGCGAGCGCGTGGCGGAAAAGATCTCTTCGAAGATAGCGCAGATGCGCAGGGACATCCTGCTGGAACTGAGCCGCTCCAACCCCGTAAAGGTCTATATGGGCGGCGACGGCATGCCCAGGGCCCTGACGCTGGACCCGAACTATTTCTTCGCTTCCGAGACCAGCTTCAAGGCCGGCACGGACAGGTACCTGGGCCTGCTTTCCGGCCTGCTCTTCACGCTCGGCAAGGCCAACGTGCTGCTGCTGCCCGAGGGCTCGGCCGAAGGCGACGTGAAGATAAAGAGCATACGCCGGGCGCTGGCGCTCAACTCCTATTTCGAGTCGCGCGGCGTCTCCAAGGCCCGCCTCGAGGTGAACCTGACCGGCACGGAAGTGCGCTTCCCCAAGGAGCTTACCAGCATAAGCGGAATAATAATACTCTTTGACTATGATAAGGCGCCCCGCCTCAAGGACCTCGAGGACCTGCAGACGAAGGGCCCCAAGGTTTCGCTGGGCATCTACCCCACGGCCATCTCGGTACACGAGAATGAGGGGGCGATAGTGGAGTTCTCCGCCTTCGAATCGCCGGTCGGGCAGCCGAGCTGGAAGTTCCAGATCTTCGAGATCCAGGCCGACCGCAGCCGCCTGCTGCTGCAGGAGATGTCCGGCTCCGGCTCGCAGTACAACCAGAGTTTCTGGAACGGCCGCAAGAAATTCTTCGGCGCGCCGTATCCCTCCGGCCGCTACATGTTCACCGTCACCGCCGCGGACAACGAGGGCAAGGAAACCTCCCTGAGCCGCCTGCTGGTGATACGTCCCACGCCCGAGGAGGAGAAGGCCGCGCAGAGCAGGGCCGCCGCCCAGAAGGCCTCGGTCCGGGAGAACGTCTCCGCCACCGGCCTCAAGTCCAGGTCCCTGGGCAAAGGCGTGAAAGGCGGGGCCTCGGGGAAAGTGCTGAAGGCCGCGCCCGCCAAGAAGGGCAGGGCCGTTCCCAAAAAGGCCGCTAAGAAAGCCCCGGCCAGGAAGAAGGCCGCGCCGGCCGCCGAAGAGGAAGCCGCGCCGCCGGCCGGGGAACCGGCCGCCCCCGCGGGGGACGCCGCCGGGCAGGGGGAACTCTCCGGGCAGGTCAGCTACCGCATCTATTTCATGGAGAACAACGCCCTCACCGCGGCCAGCGGCAAGCGCCTGGCCCAGGTGGCGGAAACGATGGGCTATTATCCGATGGCCAATATCCGGCTCATCGGTTACGCTTACTCGGGCGAGGCCAACGCCGAGGCGGTGGCCGAGACCAGGGTCAACAAGATAGCCTCCATACTTTCGGAGAAGTACAGCATAGACCAGGCTCGCATGGAGCTCAGTTCCAAGGTAAGCGAGGCCACCAAGCCGATGGTGGAAATAAAGCTGGCGGGCAACCAATAGGCGCGCGCGGCTACGGCGGGCGGTCTTTTATTGTAGAATTATAAAGTTATGGCTAAAGCGGCACCAAAACACCTGGGCATTTATATCTCCCCCAAGGAGATCTGCATAGCCCAGATCAGGCTGGGCAAGGACTCCAAGCCGGAGCCCGAGCACCTCATCAAGATCCCCACTGACTTCCCGGTGAAGGAGGGCATGCTGCGCCCGCTCTCGCTGAACCATGAGTTCTTCAGCGAGAAAGCGTCCTGGCTAGCCCCTTTCAAGCAGGCCGTCAAGAAGGTCAGCTGGGATTCCTCCACGGCGGTGGTCACCCTGTCCCCGCAGTTCGCCATCCTGCGCTATTTCGTGATGCCCCTCGTGGAGCGCCGGTTCTGGAGCAAGTCCATCCCGCTGGAGTCCAAGAAGTACATCCCGGTCTCCTTCGAGGAGGTCGTTTACGATTTCGCCGCCGTGCCTACCGAGGGCGGCAAGAAGCTGGGCGTGCTGTTCGGACTGACGCAGCGCAAGAGCGTGGAGTTCCTGACGGAGACGGTCAAGGCCGCCGGGCTGTCGCTGGCCGCCGTAGAGATCACCCCGCAGTCCCTGGAGCGCGTCTTCGGCTTCCTGGACCCCAAGGACCACGACGCCAGGGGCTACATCCATTTCAGCGCCAATTCCACTTACCTGGTCTTCTCGCACCTCGGCTGCCCGGTGCTCTACCGCGAGACGGAGAGCGAATCCGGCGGCGGCATGAGCGACCGCAAGCGCCTGGACATCAAGGGCGCCATGCAGTTCGTGGACCGTTACGTGGGCGGCAAGGATTACAAGGCCGTCATGCTCAGCGGCGACGGCGTCGACCTGTGGAAGCCGGTGGCCGAGAAGGAAGCTGCCCCCATTCCGGTGGAGACCTGGGAGGCCGGCAAGCTGTGCGGCCTCAAGGACAACGATTCCGCCGCGCTGCTGGCCGCGGCCGCGGCGCTGCGCGGGCGCACGGGCGGGCCGGCCTCGCCCGACATCTCCGGGGTCAGCACCGCCGCCAACCTGGAGCGCCAGGTGCAGAGCTATGTCTGGAACATCACTTTCGTGCTGGGCGGGCTGCTGCTGCTGCTGACGCTGTTGGCGCAGGGCCGTCTCCTCATGGCGTCTTCCAAGGTAGCCACACTGCGGGCCAGGGTCATGAACGTGCCCGAGCTCAACGGTATGGACGCGGGCACCATACGCGGCAAGATCGACGATATGCAGGTCAGCGCGCAGACGCTGGATGTCCTGGTCTCGGAAGTGGACCCGCTGGCGCCGAAGCTGGCGGCTATCGCGGACCACATCCCGTCCGACCTCTGGGTCGGCGTGATAACCTATACCAATCCTTTCAACTTCTCGGAGGGGCAGAGCGGTTTGAAGGAGCTGCGCATCTCCGGCTCCACCTACACCCGCGGCGAGGTGAAGGGCCGCCTGGTGGACAATTTTACCAAAGCCCTCAAGGCCGCCGAGGAGTTCAAGGTCTACACGCCGCCGATGGGCGGCATAGACAGCACCACGGAATCCGCGGCCCCTACCGGGCCCGACGCCGGCGGCTTCCAGCCGGCCGGCAGGATGACCAGCGAATTCTCGGTGATGTGCACGCGCAAGAGGAAATAGTTTATGCCGCCACAGATAGCAGCCCTTATCGAGAAGGCCACGGCCTACTTCAAGGACCTTTTCGCCAACGTAGTCATAATCTACGGCGAGAAGGGCATAGAGCCTTTCAAGCGCCCGCTGATCATAGCGGTGCCGTCCCTGCTCATCCTTTACGCCGGCATCTACAGCCCTATCAGCGGCAAGCTTTCCAAGACCGTAAAGAGCATCGCCAACATGACCGTGGTCTCCAATTACGCCGAGGAGTACGACGGCGTGAAAACCCGCGTTACAGCCCTGCACCGCCGGCTGCCGCTGCTCAAGGACAAGGACGACTGGCTGAGCTATATCATCAACAACAGCGCCAAGACCACCGGCGTCTCCGTAGAATCTCAGAGCGCTCAGCGCGAGACCGAAATAGGTTCCTACCTGGTGGTCTCCCGCGAGGTCTCCACCGTGACGACCTATCACAAGATGGGCAAGTGGCTCGCCGAGATAGAGAACTCGCCGATCTTCCTGGTCATAACCGACCTGAACATGGAGCGCATGGAGGGCGGCGCGGGTACCGTCAAGGTCACGCTCAACATCTCCACCGTTTTCCCGCGCGGAGGGGGACTCTGACATGAAAAGCTTCACGTCCCTCCTCGCCTGGCTGCTGATGGCCGCCGTGCTGGCCGTGCCCTCCTTCCTGTTCTATAACTGGTGGAGCAACAGCAAGAAACAGGTTTCCGCCGAGATCTCGCAGGGCCCGGGTACGGCGCCGGTCTTCCAGTCCGAAGGCGGCGCGCCGGCCGCGCAGCCGGCGGAAAAAGCCCCCGCCGCCCAGCCCGCCGCGCAACCCGCCCCGGAGACCGCCGCCCCCGCGCAGAGGCCGCCTTCGGCCGCCGCCACGGCCCTCTCCACGGCGCCGGTTCAGCCGCCGGCCGTGCAACCGGAGCCCGCGCCTGAAGCTCAGTCCGCCGCGCAGCCCGAGGCCGCCGCTCAGCAGGGCGTCGAGGGCTCCACGGTCCCAAAATCGATCTCCCATTACGCCCCCCAGAGCGAAAGGGATCCCACCTTCTCCCCGGACGACTACAAGCGACTCCGCGACGAAGCCATGCGGCGCGCGGAAGCGGAACGGATGGTCCAGAACGCCGAACGGTATAAGCCCAGGGAGCCGGGGCCCGAGACCCGTGTGGTGCTGCAGGGCATAGTCGGCAGCGCGGCGATCATCAACGGCGACATGTACACCGCCGGCCAGACCGTGCGCGGCGTCAAGATAGTGAAGGTGGGCGCGGATTACATCATCTGCGACTACAAAGGTAAGAAATTCCGTAAGGTGCTGAAATAGCCGCTGGTCTTTGGGCGGGGCTTAACATATAATAAGTACTGGTATTCCGGAACGGAGGCGTATTATGAAGATTATAAAAATTTTACTCGCGTTTACCCTGACCGCCGAGCCGCTGCTCTTCCCGGTCGCTTCGCTCTACGCACAGGGCGCCGCGGACAAGGATTTCGCCCAGGACCTGCAGGGCCCGGCAGGCGACGAGGGCGGCCCGATACTGGACGGCGGCTCCGACGCTCCTCCGCCAGCCGCGATGCCCCAGGGCCAGGCCCCCGGCTCCTCGCTTGATTCCGTGCAGATCGGCGGGGTTCCCAAGGAAGCCCCGATGTACGAGGAGGCCGAGTCGGTCTCGCCGCTCGACCGCAAGATCGGTCCTATCCGCCTCAAGGGCGCGCCGCTCTCCACCTTCCTGGACGTGGTTTCGGCCCAGTCCAAGGTCAACTTCATTATCACCGAGGGCCTCGAGGCCAAGACGATCACCGTGTTCCTGCGCAAGACCACCGTGCGCGAGGCGCTGGAACTGCTGCTGCGCGTGAAAGGCCTGACCTACCAGCGCATCGGCAAGAGCAACACTTACGTGGTGCAGAAGCGCTCCGTGGACATGCCCAACCTGATCACCAAGATCTATACCCTGAACTACATCCCGCTCATCCCCATCACCTCGATAGGCGAGGAGATAGCCTCCATCACCGCGCAGGACACCTCCTCCGGAGCCAACAGCCCCGCCGGCGACCAGAGCAGCGGCCAGCAGCAGCAGCAGCAGGGCCAGGGCGAGAAGGATAGCCCCATCGCCATCATCAATATCGTGCGCAGCGTGCTGTCCAAGAAGAACGGCAAGCTGGCGGTGGACCCCCGCACCAACACCCTGATCATCACCGACGTGCCCGAAGTATTCCCGCAGGTTGAGCAGATCCTCTCCGAGCTCGACAAGAAGGCCCCGCAGATCCTGATAGAGGCCCAGATCGTAGAGATCAACACCGACCGCATGAACGAGCTCGGCATCGAGTGGGGCGGCAGCCGCGGCGAGATGGCTTATTTCGCCGGCCCCGCCCGCCTGACCGACTACGGCCTGCGCCCGGGCTTCTATTCCGGCGACCAGTGGAAGATGTTCTTCCCGAACACCAGCGACATCGGCGAGACCTCCTCGGACAGCAGCAGCAGCAGCGGCGGCGGCACCATAGACCCGATCTACTCCACCGGCCAACAGAGTTCCAAGGGCGTCTACTACGGCATCTTCAGCCTCGCCCAGCTGCAGGCCATCTTCCGCGCGCTGATCTCCAAGGGCGAGGGCCGCTACCTCGGCAAGCCCAAGATCGTCGCGATGAACAACAAGACCGCCCTGATCACCATCTCCAAGGACGCGGCGATGGGCGCCCAGAGCACGGTCTCCTCGGCCGGAGGTTCTTCGGGTTCCAGCTCCACCGGCGCCGAGCGCCGCCGCATCGGCCTTATCCTCAAGGTGACGCCCCAGGTCAATAAGGAAGGTTATATCACGATGGTGGTGCAGCCCGCCTACTCGGACATGGTCGCCTCGGCTATCACCGTCCAGGGCTCCACCGTCTACGACCCCGTCAGCCGCGGCGCCTCCACCATGGTGCGCGTCAAGAACGGCCAGACCGTGGTCATCGGCGGCATGCTGGCCTCCACCGAGAGCAAGACAGTCAAGAAGGTCCCGCTGCTCGGCTACATTCCGATCATCGGCTGGCTGTTCACCAGCGTCAGCTCCAGGCGCACCAACACCGACCTGGTTATCTTCCTGACGCCCACGATACTGGTAGACTAGTCCCGGCGCAGCCTGCGCCGCCCCGGGCTCCTTAGGGAGCCCGCGGCATTAGGCGGGGAAAACAACTTACTATGGCCCACAAACTCCTCGGCGAAATAATGATCCAGGCCAAATGGATCGACGAAGACAAGCTGCAGAAGGCGCTGAAGTTCCAGCAGCAGCAGGGCGGCCTCATCGGCGAGGCGCTCGTGAAGCTGCGCTATGCCACCGAGGAACAGGTGGCCCAGGCGCTGGCCAAGCAGTTGGGCATCCCGTACGCCTCCAAAGAGAACCAGATCCTGAACCCCGAGAAGGGCCAGGGCCTGGAGAAGATGATCCCCGAGAAGTTCGCCCGCGACAACGCCGTGGTGCCGCTGTTCATAGAGAACAACACCCTGGCCACCGCCATGACGGACCCGACCAACATCATCATGCTCGACAACCTTAAGCTGGTGTCGGGCATGGAGATCACGCCGTTCATCTCCACCAAGGCGCAGATCCTCAAGGTCATAGACTCCTTCTACTCCGGGCAGACCAGTCTCATCGACCGCGTGCTCGACAAAGGCGCCGGCGAGGGCCAGGGGGAATCCTCCGAGACCGACGTGGTCACCTCAGACGGCAAGCTGGACCTGGACAAGGTCATCATCGGCGAGAGCAAGGGCGCGCAGTCCATCAAGCTCGTCAACGCCATCATCAAGCAGGCCATCGGCGAGCGCTGCAGCGACATCCACCTGGAGAAGTACGACGAGAAGGTGGCCCTGCGCTTCCGCATCGACGGCACGCTCTACGAGCGCAGCGCCCCGCAGTCCGAACTCTTCGACGCCATCATCTCGCGCGTCAAGATCCTCGCGAAGCTGGACATCTCCGAGCGCCGCCTCCCGCAGGACGGCAGTTTCACCATAAAGTTCCAGAACCGCAATATCGAAACCCGCGTCAGCATCTGCCCCACCGTTTTCGGCGAAAAGCTGGTCATGCGTCTGCTCGACAAGGGCAACGTGGAATTCAACGTGGACAAGATCGGCTTCGAGGTGCGCCAGAAGGAGGACTTCCTGAAGGCCGCCACCGCCCCGCACGGGCTGATCCTGCTGACCGGCCCCACGGGCTCCGGCAAGACCACCACCCTCAACGCCGTCCTCAATACCATCAAGTCGCCCGAGATCAACATCATGACGCTGGAGGACCCCGTCGAAGTCAAGATGGAGGGCATCAGCCAGGTGCAGATCCGGCCCCAGATCGGCCTCACCTTCGCGGCCGGCCTGCGCTCCTTCCTGCGCCAGGACCCCGATGTCATCCTGGTCGGCGAAACCCGCGACAACGAGACGGCCGAGGCCTGCCTCAAGGCCGCCATGACCGGCCACCTCGTGCTATCGACGCTGCATACCAACAGCGCGCTCGAGGCCATCCCGCGCCTCATCGACATGGACATCGAACCCTACCTGCTGGCCAGCACCCTGCTGCTGGTGGCCGCGCAGCGCCTCGTGCGCGTGCTCTGCCCCGACTGCAAGGTGCCGTACCGCCCCACGCAGGAGGAACTCGACATGTTCGCCCGCGAATCCAGGCTCGACCCTGTGCCCGACCTGACGCGGCTGACCTTCTACAAGGCCCGCGGCTGCCCCAAGTGCGTCAACATGGGCTACAAGGGCCGCAAGGCCATCTACGAGGTTTTCTTCATTACCGAGGAGATCAAGCGCGTCATCGTCAAGGACGCCGACGTGCCGAAGATGCGCGAAACGGCGCTCAAGAGCGGCGCCTGGGACCTGCGCGCCAGCGGCTGGCGCAAGGTGCTGGCCGGCGTCACCTCGGCCGACGACATGCTGTCGATCACGATGACGGAGCGATAGGGGCTTGAACTGACCCCGACTTTCTGTTAGACTTCAATATATATGGGACGCTTCATTTATACGGTACAGGACGCCCAGGGCACGGTAACCACCGGCGCCGTGGACGCCGACGACGAAGACGGCGCGGTACAGGCCCTGCAGACCAAGGGGCTCTTCATCCTTTCCATCCAGGCCGAGGACACCAAGTCCAAAGGCATCATGAGCATCAAGAAGATGGGCGGGGGGAGCATCTCCGGCCGCGAAATGGTCTTCTTCGGCGAGCAGATGTCCACGCTGATAGGCGGCGGCATCCCGCTCGTGCGCGCGCTGTCGCTGCTCAGCGAGCACGCCGAGAACAAGGCGCTGGGCGCCGTGCTGTCCGCCGTCACCAAGGAAGTTTCCGCCGGCGGCGCCTTCCATAAGGCGCTCGAGAAGCACCCCAAGGTCTTCGACGATATCTGGGTCTCCCTGGTGCAGGCCGGCGAGGTCTCGGGCCAGCTGCCGGCCGTGCTGCGGCAGATAACCGCCTACAGCGAATCCCAGGAGAACGTGAAGTCCAAGATCGTCACCGCGGTCTCCTACCCGGCCGTGCTGTTCACGATGTCCATGGGCGTGCTGGTCTACTTCATCTTCTACATCGTTCCCGTCTTCGCCGACATCTTCAAGGACTTCGGCCTGACGCTGCCCATCGTCACCCGCATGGTGCTGCTGGTCTCCTCCATCCTGACCAAGTATTTCGTGCTCATGCTCGTCGGCACTATAGGCGGCGTCTTCGCCTTCAGGGCCTACATCGCCACGCCCCCGGGCCGCCTGACCTGGAACCACATCCAGTTCAACCTGCCCCTCTTCGGCGCGCTGATGAAGGCCATGGCCATAGAGCGCATGCTCACCACCATGGCCACGCTGATCCGCTCGGGCGTCAGTATCCTCAACGCCGTCTCGGTGCTCGAGGGCGCCTTCAAGAAGAACCTGATCTTCCAGGGCGCGCTCAAGCAGGCCAAGAACGACATCGCCAGCGGCCGCTCCATCTCCGAGTCCTTCAAGAAGACCGGCATCTTCCCGCCCATGGTGACGGAGATGATGTGGATGGGCGAGGAGTCGGGCAAGCTGCCGGACATCATCGTGGTGCTTTCGAAGTACTATCAGGAGCAGATCGACCAGTGGCTGCGCCGCTTCTCGGCCATGATCGACCCCATCCTGGTCGTGGGCGTCGGCGGCATCGTGGCCGTCATCGTGATGAGCATCTTCATGCCCATCTTCCAGCTCTCGCAGATCGGCGCCGGCTAAACCGCGCCGGGAGGAAAATATGAAACCCGTCAGAAAAGGCTTTACGCTGATAGAACTGCTGGTGGTCGTGTTCATTATGGGCATCCTCGCCTCGGTGGGCGTGCCCCACTACCTCAAGACCGTGGAGACTTCGCGCGCCAGCGACGCCGTCGCCATAGGGCATATGCTCGCCAACGCCTACCGCATGTACAAGATAGACCACCCGACCGCGGCGGAAAACCTGTCCGGTTTCATGACCGACAGCTGCAACACTACCAATTGCCAGACCACCGACAGGTCGGCCTGCCGCCTGGTGCGCTGCCAGTACGTGGCCGCCCAGCAATGGGGCACCGGCCCCGGCGGCGCCTCCTACTACATCTACCAGGTAGGCCAGGCCTCTTGCGGCGGAGGGGCGGCCTGCACCCGGCGCAACGGCGGCAACTCCCCGTACAACACCTGGAACTACTCTTTCGATCTCAATGGCAGCTGCTCGGCCAGCGGCACCAGCGTGCCCTCCTGCCCCAGGTTCTGATATGAAGACGCGCGGACGCCCCGGACAGACGCTGGTGGAGGTAGTGATGGCCACGGTGATCGCGGCCATGACCGCCAGCGCCGTCTTCTCCGTGGTCCTGTCCAGCTTCGTCGCCGACGCCAGGGCGGACAAACGCGACGCCGCGGCCATGGCCCTGCGCCAGGCCCAGCAGGCGCTGAAAGTCTACGTCAGCGTCGCCCCGAGCGATCCCAATTATTCCCCGGGCGCCGTCCCCGGGCGCTGGGCCGCGGACCCCTCCGGCCAATGGGCGCTGCGCAACGGCAACCACACCATCACCTCGCTGCTCGCCGACACGCCTATCGAGAACGGCGGGAGCTTCACCTACAACGTCGCCAGCTACGACTGCGGTTTCGGCCTGGGCAGCCCGCCCGATTATCCGCTGGCCTGCAAACGGGTCACGTTCCAGCTCAGCTATACGGATTGAAAATGGAAAAACGCCGGGCATTTACACTCGTAGAGCTGATGGTGGCCATCTTCATCTTCAGTTTCATGGCCGCCTCCATGGCCACGATCTATTCCACCGCGCACCGGCATATGCTGCAGAACTACCGGGGGAACGCGGTGAAGAGCACGCTGCTGCTGGGCATGCGCGCCATACAGAACAATTTGAGCGCGGCCACGCGCTTGGACTCTCCGGCCTTCGGCGCGCAGGGCAACGTGCTGGATTTCGCCACCAACGTGGACAGGCTCACCGGCTGTTACCCCGTTAACCTGGCCGCCGCGGCCGTCACCCGGCCGGCCTGGCACCATTTCTGCCTGGGCAACGACACGGCTCTGCCCGGCACCCAGGCCCTTTTTTATCACACCGCCAACCTGCCGGTTTCCAACATCCCCTGCGGCCAGGCTGGCTCCCCGGTGTGGAACGGGGTTTACCCGGTGCCGCCAGGCTCCTGCGGCCTGAACATGGGCGGCCAGACCGTCCTCAAACTTTCCCAGCACGTCGTGCCCCCCCTGCCCGGCCAGAGCATCTTCTCCCGCCGCTCAGCGGAGCGCATCAACGATTCCGCCACCGTGCGGGTGCGCCTGCGCTCTTTCTGGGACGCCTCCGCCCGCGGCATGGCCGCCTCGCAGCGCGACGTGGACTTCTCGCTCGATACCGTGATCGCCGCTTCGGTCTCCAGGCCCTAGGCCCTCCAGCCGCGCCCTTGCCGTCGGGGGGTTTCTCTGCTAGACTATGAATATATGAAACGAGGGTGGAAAAAAGGCATAGTGCTGGTCCAGACCCTGGTCATTTCCGTGATCCTCTCCATGATCGCGGTGATGGTCATGAAGTGGGTGCTGGCCCGCTACGTGCTGGCCTCCCGCAACTACCGCGCCAGCAAGTCGGCCTCGCATTCCCAGTGGGTGGCCGGGGAGCAGTTTACCCGGTGGAATTTCATCACCTACCCCAATTCTGCGTCTATCCCGTCCTCAGGTTCCGTCAATATCGAGGGAGCCACGGTCAATTTTACGCGCGTCGGCCAGCAAGTGAATGTAACGGTGACCCAGGATTAAGGAGGCGCCCATGCTCTCCTCCCTGCTGCTGCTCTCCGTCTCCCTCGCCACCGCGGCCCCCGTCGACTGGCATCACAAGACCTCGCCCCACTTCGAGATCCTGCACGAATCCGTGTGGTCCCCGGCCTCCGTCTCGCTGGAGATGGAGCGCATGTACTCCTCGATGCGGCTGAACCTGGCCATGTTCGCGCCGTGGATGGTGCGCGAGCGCACCAAGATCTACATCTACTCCTCGCAGGACTCCTACCTCAAAGGCGAGTTCAAGCCGCCGCGCTGGTCCAAGGGCCTGGCCTTCGTCGCCAAAAAGACCATCGTGGTCTACGACACCGGCGACATGCAGAAGCTAAAGGCGGTTATCGCGCACGAGCTGACGCACCTCTATTTCGAGAGCTACTTCGCCGAGAAGCTCAAGTACCCGCCGCAGTGGCTCAACGAGGGCCTGGCCGTGTACATGGAGGAATCCGTGTTCCCGGAGGGCGGCGCCTGGAGCCGGGCGCTGGCCTATTTCCCGCCGGAGCGCCGCCTGCCGTTCGGCACTTTCTTCGGCGTCAAGCTGGACCAGCTGCAGTCCGACAACCAGATCGCCGACTGGTATCTGCAATCCTACGGGGCCGTGCTGTACCTCAACAAGCCGCACACGCGCGTGCAGTTCAAGGCCTTCTGCGAGGCCCTCAGGGCGGGGGAAAAGACGGACGACGCGCTGTGGAAGAACTACAGGACGCGCGAGGGTGCTGATTTCGGGCAGAAATGGGAGGCCTGGCTTAAGAAGTATTCCAGCCCCGGCGCCGACGGGATGCCGATGGGGGAGCCGTCGGCCAGCTTCAACTTCAAGCCGGTGCAGCTCTCTTCCTTTTCCTTCACCAACTTCGGTTCAAAAAAATAATCCGGCTTTTACCAGGGTCTCGCGGAAAGCCCGCAGCTCCTCGGCCTCCCGCCCGTCCTTTCCGGCGGGTTCCTTGTTTTCGGCCAGCAGCAGCGCCAGCCGGAAATCCCGGCGGCCGGGCGAGGCCTCCAGCGCCAGGCGCAGCAGCGCCGCCGCCCCGGCCCTGTCGGTCTTTAGTTTCAGCAAGCCCCGCAGGTAGGCTGAGTCGGCGTCCGGCGGATAAGTTTCCAGCAAAGCGGCGGCTTCCCCGCCGGAGCCGCAGCCGGCCAGGGCGTAGGCCAGGCGCAGGCGGGGGTGGGCGGCGGCGGGGTCCAGCCCTGCGGCCTCGCGGAAAGCCTGTACGCCGCCGGCGCAGTCCCCGGCGCGCAGGTGGGCCGCCCCCAGGTTGAGGCGCGCTCTGGGCGAGCCCGGAGCGGCGGCGGCCGCGGCGGAGAACAGCGCCAGGTCGTCGCTGAATTGCGGCCCGCGCAGCAGCGCCGCGCCGGCCAGGCCGGCCAGCCACAGGCCCGCCGCTCCCAGCAGCGGTACGCGGTAACGGCTGCCCAGCGCGTAGCGCAGGCCGGCGGCCGCCAGCAGGGCCGCGCCGGCCAGGGGCAGGTACAGGTATCGGTCGGCTTTCAGGTTATAGGCCGGCCAGAGATTGAGGGCCGGCAGCAGGCCGGCGGCTATGAGCAGCAGCGCCAGGCCGGCGAGCCGGCGGCGGGCGTAGAGAAAAACTCCGGCGGCCAGCGCGGCCAGGGCCCCCGCCAGCGGCAGGGCCCCCTCGGCGAAAGAGCGCAGCACCCGCGGGGCGTAGTCCGCGCTCAGCCCGCAGGGGAGCAGCAGGTCGCGCAGGTCTGTCAGCGCCACCAGGGACATAGTGTAGAGATTGGCCGTCCTGCTCTCGTAAACTTCGCGCCAGGGCGGCGGCAGGCTCCAGACGGCGCGCGCCGGCCGGTCCGGCGGCAGCAGGGCGGCCGGGTAGAGCGGAGAAGGGGCGCTTATGCCCGGCGTGCTGCCGGGCAGGCTGTAGCCGGAGCGGGGGGCGCGGAACCAGGCATAGAAGCCCAGCAGCAGCACGGCGGCCGCCAGCAGCGGCAGCGCCCGCCGCAGGCCGGCCCTGCCTGAATCGGCGAAGATAACCAGCGCGGCGGCCAACGGCAGCACCACGGCCGTCTCCACGCTGAGCGCGCCGAGCAGCAGGCAGGCGGCGGAGGCCAGGCCGGCCGCGGCTGAAGGCCGCCTGGCGTAAAAGAGGGAGGCCAGCAGGCCCGAGAGAAAGAAGAAAGAACCGAGCAAATGGGAGCGGAAGACCACTATATGGATGGTCTCCGCGGAGGCCGGGTGTACGGCGTAGACCAGCGCGCCGAACAGCGCGCCGGGCGCGGAGTTAGAGAGGAGAAACAGCAGCAAGAAGACCAGGGCGCTGTTGCCGGCGTGCAGCAGCGCGTTGGTGGCCTTCATGCCCCGCGGGCCGAGCCCGCCGCAGGCGTCGGCGATCAGGGAGGCGTTCACTACGGGGCGGGAGCTCATGGGGACCGGGAGCACGCGGACCAGGTTCAGCGGGTTCAGGGCCGAGCCCAGGCTGGCGCAGTCCGTGGCGAAAGGGTTGCCGGCCAGGTACTGCCCGTCGTCCCACAGCAGCTCGTCCGAGGCGAAGGGCAGGTGGACCGCGAGCGCGCAGGCCGCCGCTAGCGCCGCGAAGAGCAGGTATAGTCCAGGTTTCTCCGCGGCCGTCATTGGAAAATTCTATAATATTTACGGCGGCCGCAGCGGGCGGCGCCGCATAAAAAAATGAGAGCCAAACCCCTGATCAGCGTCATCATCCCGGTCTATAACGCTCCCGCGGACCTGCGGGCCTGCGTGGAGAGCCTGCGGCGCACGGCGCGCGGGCTTTACGAACTCATCCTCGTGGACAACGGCTCCGGCCCGGAGACGCGCCGCTACATCGCCGGCCTGCGCGGCGCCGTCAAGATCCGCCATAAGACCAACCTCGGCTTCGCCAGGGCGGTCAACGCCGGCCTGAAGGCCGCCCGCGGCAAGTATCTCGCCGTGGTCAACAGCGACGTGGCTTTTTACGAAGGGGGGCTGCGGGGCCTGGCCGACTGCCTGGACCGCGACCCCGCCGCCGGGGCCTGCGGCCCGGTGACCAACCGCACCGTCGGGGTACAGCGCGTGGTGCTGGCCCCGAAGGTGGAGAAGGACCCGGACGCGCTGCGCGTCTTCGCGCAGGCGATGAGCCTGCGGTTCGGCCGTGACGCCTACGAGGTGCACCGCCTGGTGGGCTTCTGCTTCCTGCTGCGCCGCGAGGCCTTCGAGAGCGTGGGCAACCTCGACGAGCGCTTCGGCACCGGCTGCTTCGAGGATTTCGATTACTGCCTGCGCCTGCGCCAGGCCGGCTGGAAACTGAAGGCCGCCAAGGGCGTGTTCGTCTGGCACCGCCACCACGCCAGCTTCGGCGGGCACGACCATTTTTACGCCTGGGCCGAGAAGAACCGCGCGGTGTTCGTGGACAAATGGTGCCGCAAGGCCCTGGAGTTCCTCGACGAGATCGATCCCCATCTTGAAAGCGACGGCCGCAAGCTGGTAAAGAAAGCCTGAGCCGCCAGGAGCCTGTCTGGAAAGAATATATCCGGTGCTGGGACATTCCATGCGCTTCCTGCTCGAGCCGGGAGACGCGGCGGTAGTGCGTCCCTGCGCCCCGGAAGAACCGCGGCCCGGCGACCTGGCCCTCCTGGTGAAGTGGGCCGGCGGCCGCCCGGCGGGCTACGTGCTGCACCGCGTGCTGATCAACGCCGTGGCCGGCGGGCGGCGCCGGTTGCTTACCAAGGGGGACGCCAATTTCCTGCCGGACTGGCCGCCGTCGGCCTACGAGCCAGCCGGCCTGGCCGTGGCGCTGGAGCGCGGCGGACTGCGCTATCCCCTGGAGCGGCGATCGACCCGCGCCCTGTTCCTGTCCCTCTACGGAGCGGTAGCCAATAAACTTTTATATCTCACCGCCGCCGCCGCCGCGGCACTGTTCTCGGCCGCCAGGCCCCTGCTGCCCGCCTGGACGCTGAACCCGCTTTACCTGCGCTGGGAAGCTCTCCTCTATCCATTTTTGCTGCGGCTGGCCGCCCTGCCCGCGCGCCCCAGCGGCGGCGTTCCCGCCGCCGGGGCCTGCTCCGTCAAGAGCGGCAGGATAACGGCCGACGAGACCTGGAGCGGCCGCGTAGTGGTGGCCGATTACCTGACGGTGGCCGCCGGTGCGCGCGTTACCGCTCTCCCGGGCACCGAGATAGTCTTCGAGCGGCGCGAGCCCTGGTTCTTTCCCGTATTGCGCGCCGGGCTGGATGGCGAGGCGCGCTCCCTGGAGAGCGCCGGCGCCAAACTGCTGGTCTACGGCGAGTTCCACGCCGCCGGGACCGCCGCCGCGCCGGTTAACGCCGGCGGCCCCGCTTTCGCCGGTATCTACGCGCTGGGCGGCGGCCGCCTGACCCTCTCGCACGCCCGTCTGTCCGGCTCCGCGGCCTGCGCCTTCTCGGCCCGGGATAACGCCTCCGCGCTGGCGGAAAGCTGCGCCGTCTCCGGAGGCGCCCGCGGCGCCGAGTTCTACGGGGCCGCCGGCGCCACGCTGGACAACTGCTCTTTTACCGGCCTGGCGGGACCGGCGCTGCTCGCCGGGGACCATGCCGTGCTGCTGGCCTGCGGCGGCCTGGCGGAGCGCTGCGGCGGGGCCGCGGCCGAAGTCTCGGGCCAGGCGGCCGCCGGTTTTATGAACTTCTCAGCCTCCGGCTGCGCCTTTTCCGACGGCGGGTCCGCGCTGTGCCTCTCCGGCCGCGCCGCGCTGGCCGCCTCCGGCTGCGTCTTTGCCGGCAACCATGAAGGGGCGGAAATTTCCGGCAAGGCCAGGGCCCGGCTGTACCGCTGCCGCTTTGAAAACAATGCCGGCGCGCCGCTGCGGCTCTCCGGCCGGGCCGGCGCGTCGGCGGAAGGCTGCGCCTTCCCCGGCAACGGGTCGGGAGCCGCCCTGTCCGGCCGGGCGGCCGTGGAGGCGGCTGGCTGTTCTTTCTCGGGCAATGCCGGGCCCTCTTTCGAACTCTTCGGTTCCTCGAGGCTTTTCGCTTTTTCCTGCCGTTCCGGGGGCGCGCACGCCGCGCTGGCCGCCGGCGGGACTGCCAGCGTTTCCCTGGAGCGCTTTTCTGCCGACAGTTCCGGCGCCCCGGCCGTTTCGCTGGCGGGCGGCGCGCGCCTGCGCGCGGCAGGCTCCTCCTTCACCTCCTCCGCCGACGCCGTATACGCGCGCGGAGCCGCCTCGCTGAGCCTCACCGGCTGCTCGCTGGAGGCCGGCGGGGGGGCGGCGCTGGATCTCGACTGCCGCGGCGCCGTGCTGCGCGGCGTTTACGCCTCCGGGGCCGGAGGGCTGCTGACGGCCGGCGTTACCGCGGTGCGAGCGGAGGACCTGCGGATAGCCGCCCGCGATTATGCCGCCGCCCTGTCCGGCCTTTCCCTGCACGCCAGCGGCCTGCGCTCCAGCGGCGGGGCCAAGGGCGGCCTGCGGGTGTCGGCCGGCCGGGTGGTCCTGCGCGGGGCGGAGATCAGCGGCGCGCCCTATCCGGGGCTGGTGGCGGCTCCGGGCGCGCGGTTGAAGGCCGTGGATGTTTTCGTGAACGGGGAGCGCTGGACCCCGCCTGCGGCCCGCCCGGCGCCGTCCAGGGCCAGGGCGCTGCTGTTCCGCTTCGCGGCGGCTACCGCCGGCCTGCCGCCGCTGGCCTGGCTGTACCGCCTGTATTACCTGGCGGCGGCGCGGGCCGCCGCGGCGCTGCTGCGCCCCGGCCGCGGCGGTTCGCTTTACCTCTACCGCGGCATGGCCGCCGGGGACTGGGTGGCCGGCCTGAGCGATATGGACCTCGCCCTGCTCGGCGCGCCGGCCGCGCCGGCCGCCGATTGGGCCTCCTGGCGCGCGCTGCGCCGCCGCCTGCGCCTGTTCCGCGCTGTCTTCCCTTTCACCGGAGAGGTGCTGAGCGCGCCGGCGGCGCATTTCTCCGCCTTCATGTCGGCCTGGGGTGTCAAAGGCGCGGAGTTCTCCGCCGCTTCCCGCCTGCTCGCCGGGCCCGGGATCAAGCCCGCGGCTGCCAGCGGGGCCGCGGCGGCCGACCTGACGGAAGCTTTCTATGCCTATACGCTGCTGCTGACTCATTTCTACGCCACCGGCCTGCCGCCCGCCTTCCGGAGCCGCAATTGCCAGAAAGGGATGGTGGACGTGCGGCGGTACCTGGACACGGCGTCTCCGGCCCGGGGTTCCCGCCGAGACTACGCCCGCAGCATAGGGGCGGACCTCGCTGGCGCCGGTGATCCCGGCGCTGCCGCCTTCGAGGCCTTCTCCTCCCTGCACGCCGCCTGCCCGCCCGCAGCCGAGGCGGCCACCGTCGCGGCGCCGGCGAACCCGGCCTGGTTCAACACCCACGTTTTCGAGGCCTCCTGCGCCGCCCTCGCCAGGGACGCCGGGGCGGGGACCGCAGTTGTCCTGGATTCCCTGTACCGCGTCTACGTGCTGCTGCCGGATGACCTGGCGGGAGACAAGGCAGGTTTTTTAAAAGCCGCGGCGGCCTATGGCGCGGCCAGGCTGGGCACGCCTTACTTCTCGCCGGCGCCGCTGCTGCTTTCGCGCTCGTCCTTCCTGACCCTGGCCGGCCTGCCCTATCTCAATAACCCGCTGTTCTGGCAGGACCTGCTGGTCCCCGCCGCCGGCACCTCGCCGGAGGACGGCGGATTGTTCCTGTACGGCGCGCCGCGGCCAGCGGCGCGGTCCAAGGCCGCTACCGCCGCGGCGGCCCGTCTGGCGGCGGCGCATTTCTCCGCTTCCTGGCGCTCGCTCTGGGGGACCATGCCTCCCCATTATTTCTATACCCGCGCGGCCGGCCTGCGCCTGCTGCTCGCCGCCGGCGACGCGCCGGCCTTCTCCCGCCCGCACGAGCTCGGCGCGGCCTACCGCGCGCAATTCGGCGACGGCCCGTCGTGGCCGGACTTCCGGGCCGGCGGGGCCTGCGGCGTTAATTACGAGTTCGTCGCGGCGCAGACGGCGGCGCTGATGGAGGGGGCGTGAGCGCCGGCGGTATCAGCGTGATCATTATCACGCGCGGCCGGCCGGCCCTGCTGGAGGCCTGCCTGGAGAGCCTGAGGCGCGCCGGGCCCGCGGGGGAGATCCTGGTGGGTATAGACGGGGAGGACCCGGCCTCGGCGGCGCTGCTGGAGCGCTATGCCGCGTGGCCGGAATTGAAACCGGTGCAGCTGCGCCGCGCCTGCCGCGGCGAGGCCCGGGGCCTGCTGGCGGCGAGGGCGGCCGGACGCTGGCTGTGTTTTCTCGACGACGATACAGAAGTGCCGCCCGGCTACCTCGACCGCCTGGCCGCCCTGATAGGGGCCAACCCGGGAGTCTCGGTCTTCGGCGGCGGCCAGGCGCCGCACCGCGAGGCGGGCTATTTCGAGACCGCCGTTTACGCCCTGCTCTCCGGCCCCTGGGGCGGCGGGCCCTTTACCTCGCGCTTCTCCCCGGCGCGCGGCACGGCGGCCGCCGGGCCGGAAAAATTCATACTCTGCAACCTGGCGCTGGATAACGCCTTTCTGCGCGCGCATGCGCTGTCTTTCGAAGGCCATCTGAGCAGCGCCGAGGAGAACCTGCTGCTCAACCGCATGGCGGCGGCCGGCGCGCGCATGGCGCTCAGCGGGGATCTCAATCTGGTGCACCGGCGGCGCGCGAGCCCGGCGGCTTTCCTGCGCCAGGTGTTCTGCTCGGGCAGGGGGAGAGGGCAGATCACGGCGCTGAGCCCGCGGGGGTTCTCCGCTTTCACGCTGCTGCCCCCGGCGGCGCTGGCCGGCGCGGTGCCGGCCGCGGCTTACGCCCCGGGCCTGCTGGCCGCGGCCGCCGGGATATATTTAACGGTTTCTTTGCTGGCGGCCGCGCTCTCGGCGGCGCCCCTTGCGGTGAGACCGGCACTGGTGCCGCTATACCCGGCCCTGCACGGCTGCTACGCCGCGGGCTGGGCGGCGGGTTTTATTGAAGGACTTGTCGAGAAAGCTTCGGGAAGTCTCAGGCCGCGGCGGTGCCGGTGTTCAGGAAAGACTTGAAGGCCGCGGCGTTCTTGGCCCGGTCCGGGCCGACCTCGAAAACATAAAAATCAGCCCTGGCCAGCAGCGCGCGCGCGGCGCGCAGCCGGGAGAAGAGTATTCCGGCCTTGCTTGCCGCGTCGGCTGGATCCGGCCTGAGGAAATATTCCGCCAGCTGCGGCGTGCCGCAGCCCAGCGCCAGCGAGCGCAGGAGTTCTACGGCGGCGGCGCCGCGCCCCGCGGGGCTTATGCGGGGGGCGGCGGCGCGGCGCAGCAGGAATATCCCGCCAGGCGGCAGCTGCGGCGAAACCCGGATGCCGGCCGGGCCGATGTCCAGGAGACGTTTGGGCGGGTAATGCCGCCGTTCGAATTTCCTTAACTCCCCGAGCTCAGGTAGGTGGGGGCTGTCCAGCCCGAGGCCGACGCGGACCGGGAAGGCCAGCACGGTCCCGTCCCTCGCGACCAGCGGGGTGTCATCGGAGAGAAGGCTGAAGTCCCGGTCCTTGAGCAGTTCCAGCAGCAGCGTGGTCTTGCCGGTACCCTGCGGCCCGCAGAACAAGTGCGCCCGGCCGCCCCGGCCCAGCGCCCCGGCGTGCAGGCGGTGCAGCCCGCGCCGGTCCAGTTCTTCGCCGGCCCGCGAGAGTATCAGCAGGTAGGAGAGCTCCTTCAGCAGGGAGCCGCCGGCGGCGCGTATCAGGGCCGAGCGGGCGGCATAGTCATACTCGCAGAGGGCGCCCTCGGGGTACCAGATCCGGCGCAGGCCGGGGCGGGCGGGCAGAACGCTGTAGCGCCGGCTCCGCAACAGGGCCAGCTCGGGGCGGTTTACGGCTTCCAGCCTGGCTTCTATCCTGACGGGGTCCCCGCCGCCGCCGGAGGGGAAAGCGGAGAAGTCCGCCGCCACGGCCGCGGCGAGCTCCCGGTCGCCGCAGGCGAACTCTACGGCGCAGCCGGAGAGGTTCAGTCTTAGCGTCGGGGCGGTCTTCATTCTTTCACCAGCCTCGCCAGGGTCGCGGCGTAATTTTCGGGCGTGTCGGTGCGCAGCACCTCCGCGCCGGGCGGCAGGTCGCAGATGAATTCCGTCAGCATCGCGCCGGGGGCCAGCTCCACGAAAGTGCGCACGCCGTCGCGCAGCATGGCGCGCAGCGTCTCCTCCCACAGTACAGGGCCGTCCACGGCCCTGGCGAAGCGCGAGCGCAGCCTGGACGGGGCGGCCGCCCGGCGGGCGTCGCTGGCGCAATAGAGGCCGCAGGAAGGTCTGTTGAAGGTCTCCGCGGCGGCCAGGCCGGCCACGGACGACGCGGTATCGGCGAAAAGGGAGGTGTGAAAGGCCCCGACCTCTCTGCAGGCCTTAACGCGCGCGCGCTTCGGCAGCAGCGCCCTGAAGGGGGCGGCCAGGGCGGCGTCCATCCCGGCCACGCCGGCGTTGAGGCGGGAGTAGAAATTAACCAGTTCGCAGACCCGCCCGCCGCGGGCCAGCGCCGCGCAGGCTTTTTGCAGGTCCGACCTGCCGGCCCCGTATACCGTCAGCAGCACGCTGGGCCGTTCCAGGCAGTTGCGCTGGCCCAGCCTGGAGAACTCGCGTATGGCCCTGAAGCAGAAGCCGGGGGCGACGGCGCCGGCGAAGGCGAAGGCCGCGAACTCGCCGACGCTGCGGCCCGCGGCGCAGTCCGGCCTCGCTCCGGAGGCGCGCAAGGCGGCCGCCACCGAGAGCGACAGCGCCACGGTGGCTTCGAAGAAGAGGGAGGGGGTGGGAGAGTCTACCGGCGGGAACAGTTTGCTCTCCGGGCCGTAGAACATGATGTCCCGCAGTCCGTGGGAGGACTGCGGCGGCAGCGCGTCGAGGGCGGCGCGCACCGCTGGTACCCGGCGGTACAGTTCCCGGCCCATGCCGGGGTACTGGCTGCCTGAACCGGGGAACAGGAAGGCAGTTCTGGTTTTAAGGTTTGAAGGCGGAAGCGACTTCACTTATCTTCCCGTGGGAACGGAGCTGGGGCTTCTGGTACTTGCGCGGCTTCTGCCGGGTTTTCTTCTGCTGTTTCATTTGGCCGCCTCCGGGCGAACTATCTTGAATTTGGCGAGGTCCCTGAGGAAATCTTCCACGTCGCGCCGCGCCTGCGCGGGAGCGATGCCGTACTCCTCGGCGAGGCCTTCGGCGATCTTCTCCGGCTTCTTGCCGGCGCTGAACTGTTCCCAGACGAAGGTGCCGGTTTCGTTGGCTGAATAATAATTGGAACTCTCGAGGTCCAGTATAACGGCCTCGTCGCCGGTCTTGCGCCAGGTTACCGACTCGAGTATCAGCGGGTTCTTCTTGTTTTCCGGCATGGTTTTATTTTAGCAAACTGCGGCCGCCTTGGCAGGGGAAAACGGGGGCGGGAGTCGCGGGGCGCGGCCGCAGGAAAGCCGCGAGGCCGCGGCGGCCGGCATTGCCCAGGGCGGCGCCGGCGTAGGGACAGCGGCGCACCTCGCCGCCGGGGCCGCAGTACAGCACGTCTCCGGCCGTGGCCGCGCAGCCGCCGCCGGGCAGGGCGCAGGTCCTGGCGTAACCTTCGGGGGACAGCCTCGCCAGACGGCCGGCCAGCCGGGACGGCAGCGGATCGCGGCCCGCCGGGGGCGAGTAGGCCAGCAGGCGCGCCCCGTGGGCCCCGGCCCGCCTGGCATAGGCCAGCAGGCCGGCCAGTTCCTTCCCGGCGAGCGAAGCGGAGAAGACGCAGGAGGAGATATAGGTGATGAGCCCGGCGGCGCGGGACGCTCCGATGGCGGCGGCGGCCCGGGCGAAGGAGCCGCGCCCGGACAGGGCGTCGTGACGGGCGGCATTGGCGGAATGAAGGCTGATCATGGTGCAGGAGAGGCCCGCGGCGGCCAGCGCGCGGGCGCGGTCTGGGGAGAGGGTCTGGCCGTTAGTGTCCAACTCGGTGAACAGTCCCAGCCTGGAGGCGAAAGCCGCGGCCTCTTCCAGGCCCGGGTACAGCAGCGGCTCGCCCCCGAAGAAGACCACCCGGGGTACGCCGGCCCTGGCGGCGGCCGCGAGCAGGCGGCGCAGCAGGGCGCGCGGCATATCTTTGGTCCCGGCCCTGCCGGAGTACTTGCAGTGGCGGCAGGCCAGGTCGCAGCGGGCCGTCAGGCCGAGAAAAAGGGAATGAGGCACGCCTGGCCGCCGGGCGGCCAGCCTGGCCTTGAGCACGGCCATATCCAGCCTGGCCCCGGCCGACAGGTTCCGCATTCCCCTGTCTCCCCAGTAGAGTTTTTTTTCTGCCGCGCTCATACAGAATTTTATAACATTTTTCCATGCTAGTAATTAAAGCCGGCGGCAGCTCCATAACCCGCGCGGGGCAGAAACCCGTTTTCGACCGCCGCGCCGCGGCCCGCCTGGCCGCGGCCATTGCCCTGTTGGACGAGCCGCTCATTCTGACCCATGGTACCGGCTCGTACGGCAAGCCGCCTGCCGTGAGGTACGGTTACCTGGACGGACGGATAAGGCGGGGCGCCGCCCCGGTGACGGAGATAAAGGCTTCGCTCAGGGAGCTGCACGGCCTGTTCGTAGCCGAACTGCTGGCGGCCGGTGTAAAGGCCGTAAGCTGCCCGGGCTGCGAGGTCTTTGCCCTTAAACGGGGGCGGCTTGTCCTGTCGGCCACACGCCGGCTTTCCTCCCTGCTGGCCCGCGGCTGCGTCCCCGTGGTCAACAGCGACCTTTTTCCTTGCGGCGGCGGGTTCAGGGTGGTTTCCAGCGACGCCATAGCGGCGGAGCTGGCCGCGGCCTTCAAACCCCGGCTGGCGGTATTCTTTACGGCCGCGCAAGGGTTGACGGGGCCCGGAGGCAAGGTGATCGGCGAGCTGAACGCCGCCGGTTTGAAGCTGTTCAGAAAGATCTGCCGCCCTTCCCCCGGCGACGTCAGCGGCGGCATGGCCGGCAAGGCGGCGGAACTGGCCAGGCTTAATGCCCTGGGCGTTGACAGTTTTATCGCGGACGGCAGGCGGCCTGGCGAACTGCTGAAATTCCTTTCCGGCGGCCGCGCTTGCGGCACCCTGGTCAGAGCGGAGTAGGAGCCTGCGTCGGGCCGGCTTTTTATCCCTGCCGCAATAGTCCTATAATATATTCCGCGGCTGCGCTGCCAACCATGAAAACACAGCTCGAACTTTTCCTTTCCTCCTGCCGCGACGGCGTGTTCCGCCACGTGCGGGCCTACCTGGAAAAGCGGACGGCCCCGCTGCCGCCCGCCATGCGGGCCTGCGTGAAGGATTACCCTTACCGCCGCGGCAAGGCCCTGCGCCCGGCGCTGGCGCTGCTCTTCGCGCGGGCTTACGGCGGGCGCCCCGGGCCGGCGCTCAAGGTGGCCTCGGCCTACCAGCTGCTGGAAGACTGGGGCCTCGGCCGCGACGATATCCTCGACGGCGGACAGCTGCGCCGCGGCCTGCCGGCCCTGCACCTGCGCTACGGCCTGCCGCGCGCCCTCAACGCGCTGGACATGCTGCACGACTGCGTCTTCGACATGCTCTACGTCTACTGCCGCCTGCCGGCGGGCGAATACGGCCGGGTGCGCGCTATTTTTGCCGAAGCTACCGAAGTCACCCTGGGGGGCCAGCACCTCGATATCGAGGCCAGGGAGATCCCGCTTGAAAAATTCACCCCCGGAGCCTACCTGCGCATCGCGGAGCGCAAGACCGCGTTCTATACGGTGACCGTGCCGTGCCTGCTCGGGGCCGAGCTGGCCGGCGCGCGCGGCCAGTCCGCTGCCATCCGCGAATTCGGCCGGCTGCTGGGCGCGGCCTTCCAGATCACCGACGACGTGCTGGACGCCGAGAACGACGGGACCGGCCTTTTCGGCAAGGCTCCCGGCAACGATATACTCGAGGGCAAGCGCACCCTGGTGGCGCTGGAGGCCTTCAGGCGCCTGCCGCCCGCCGCGGCGCGCCGCCTGGCGCGGCTGTATTCTCTGCCGCCCGCCGCCAAGTCCGCCGCCGCCGTGGCGGCCGCGCGGCGCGCCATCCTGGCTTCGGGCGCGCCGGCCGCCTGCCGGGCCAGGCTCAGCAGACC
>Ga0209211_10000916_pt1 | contig 58295 bp, 58 predicted proteins | sample RifGroA2_FD_183992 | JGI IMG/M metagenome (GOLD analysis project Ga0209211, IMG submission 183992) | Groundwater microbial communities from Rifle, Colorado, USA - Groundwater A2 (SPAdes) (version 2) | ecosystem: Environmental > Aquatic > Deep subsurface > Groundwater | place: Rifle, Colorado... | reverse complement strand
CCATAAGGAAAAAACAGGCAGGCTGGCTAAATTCAAAGGCGCTAAAGAAATATCAAATGAGGAATTGCTTGAGCTGAAAACAGACGTGCTTGTGCCTGCTGCTCTTGAGGATCAGATAACAAAGGAGAATGCAGGCAAAATAAAGGCAAAGCTCATCCTTGAGATGGCTAACCGCCCTATAACTCCGGAAGCTGACGAAATACTTCTTGACAAGCACATTTTTATTGTTCCCGACATATTGGCTAATGCCGGAGGAGTTGTTGTTTCTTACTTTGAATGGGTTCAGAACTCGCAAAATTACTATTGGAGCGAAAAGGTAGTCTTGGAAAGGCTTAAAACCTATATGACAGATGCCGTGAAGGAATTGTCAAGGGTTTGCACTGACTTTAAATGTGACATGAGGGCTTCGCTTTACATCAACGCCGTCAAGAAGATTCTGGAAGCGGAAAAGCTGAGGGGGAATTTGAAATAGGCTAGTTCTTAAAAATAGAAACATTTATTATGAAGGTATCGGGTAATAAATGTATAACCTAAAAGAGCAGATTGACATGGCTAAAGAAGATAATAAAATTGAGCCCAAAGACATAAACATAGAGAAGTTAGAGGATAAGCATGATTTGGCTAGCTTTAAATCATATGAAAAAGAACTTGTAAATTTTCTTGTTGAAGATGCTCTCAATAATCAAAAACAAAGGCTTTCTGTTACTTTCTTATGGTTTTATGAGAAAAATTTGGTAGGGTACTTAACTCTACTAAATGATAAAATTAATCTTGAAGGAAATCTTAAAGAATTTTTTAGAGAAAAAGACATTCATTATAAATCGTTACCTGCATTGAAGATAGGAAGATTATGTGTAAATGATGATTTTCTTAGAAAAGGTATTGGTAGATTAATGGTTTTGTTTGCTATACAACAAGCTAATGAGATAAGCGAAAATAAATCAGGTTGTAGGTTTATTACATTAGATGCTAAAAGAAATGAAAAAAGAGAGTTAGATTCTATACATTTTTACAAAAAATTAGGTTTTAAAATGCTAAAAGAAAGAATTAAAGGTACAACACCAATGTATCTAGATTTAAAACTACCTTAACAAAAATTAAATTTAATTTTTGTTGCTTCTTTTATCAAATTAATTCTAGCTTTTGATGGACTTTTTTCTTCCTTTAGGACTTCTTTGATAAAATTTACTGCATCAATTCCCTTAAGTGTAGGTGTTGCTCTAATTGGTTTTGCCATAATAGCAGTTTAATCTCTGATTTATTTAAATTTAACTGAATTTTGAGATGGATAAGGATTTTAATATAGTAATATGATATATTTGTAAAATAGTAATATTTATATACTAGTTAGCATTCTTAATACTTGGTGGTTATAATGGCTATAAATTTTAAGGAGTTTGAAACAATGAATGCACCCAATGCAAAAAATAAAATTTTCGAATTTTTGAAAAAAGAGAAAGATAAAGCGTTTGAATATAAAGAACTTGCCAGGTTGCTTAATGAAAGTGAGAGGACTGTAAATGCTTATCTGTCTATATTAAAAAACGAAGGGAAGGTATTGCATAAACAACCTTACTGGACATACAATAGAAATTACTCTGAGGAATTGCCTTTGGCTTCAGAACAAGTAGGCCCTAAAGTAGTACCTTCAATGTTTAGATATGGAGGGGATGGCATTTTTGTATTCATTAATAACCCAAAAATAAAGCTAAATCTATATGGTTCAATTAGGTCAGTTGAAACTGAATTGAATAAACACGGACTCGTATCTCAAAACATAGTAGGTTTTTATTACCTATTAAGAAAAAAAGCCGGATTGCTTAATAAAAGAATTAATGGATTTAATGTAAATAATTATCAAAACTCAGCCATTATAAATAATAAATCAAAAAATGTCAGCCTAAGACAAGCATTAATAAATTTGCTTAGCAGTGAAAATAAACTTTTTGACTTAGAAGAGGTATACATGAAAATTGAAGATTTTTACAATGTAAGTGATTACCAAAGAGAAGTGGACAATTACCATTATCCACGAATACAACATGAGATTAGGGCTCATTTAAAAAAATTGGTAGACGAAAGAGTAATATCAAATATTTCAAGAGCTAAATATCGTATAGCAAAATAGACCAAATCTCTAAATGACTTGATTTCTCCCTCTTTAAAACCATCTATGAAAAAAGTTAGTATAAAATACAGATTTTATGAGAAGATAACAAAGCTAAATTTTCGGTTTAGAGATAAACCAAAATCGGCGGTAAAAAACTTCTTGCCTAACGTTTGTTTCACGAACTTTTCTTTCCATTTCCTCTTTTTCATTTGTTTTCCGACAAGCCCACAACAACCTTTAAAAACCCCCTTTCAGTCACTTTTCCTATTATGAACCTAAAAGAGGAAGCGCTGAATCTGCACAGGGCCAATCACGGCAAGCTGGCAACCAAGTCAAAAGTAAAAGTCACGACAAAAGAGGATTTAAGCCTAGTCTATACTCCCGGAGTTGCAGAGGTTTGCAGGGAAATAGCCTCAAATCCAAAAAGCGTTTATGACTACACAATGAAGTCTAATTCTGTTGCTGTTGTAACAGACGGCTCGGCAGTTCTCGGCCTGGGCAATATTGGGGCAGAGGCTTCATTGCCTGTGATGGAAGGAAAATGCATCATCTTCAAGGAATTGGCTGATATAGACGCTTTCCCAATCTGCATCAAGTCACAGGATGAGAACGAAATAATAAGCATTGTAAAGAACATAGCCCCTGCATTTGGCGGCATCAATCTTGAGGATATATCTGCGCCAAGGTGTTTTACAATAGAAGAGCAGTTGCTCAACATAGGCATTCCACTTATGCATGACGACCAGCACGGCTCTGCAATTGTTGTTCTGGCAGCCCTGATAAACGCTGCAAGGGTTGTTAACAAGGAAATAGAAGATTTAAAGGTTGTAATCAACGGCGCTGGGGCAGCTGGAATGGCAACTGCAAAGATTTTAACCTGCCTTGGCATTGACAAAAATATATGCACCTCTGTAAGAGAGCTTGTTCTTTGCGACAGCAAAGGCATCATATATGACGGAAGGCCTGACTTGAATGATTTCAAGAAGCAGATGGCAAAGGTAACCAACAAGTCAAAAAGAAAAGGGGCTTTGAAAGACGCCTTGGAAGGCGCTGATGCTTTTATCGGGCTTTCAAGAGCAAACTTGCTTACAGCAAATGATTTGAAAGTTATGAATAAAAATTCAATTGTGTTTGCAATGGCTAACCCGACTCCTGAGATTTCCTATGACGAGGCAAAAAAGGTTGCAGCGGTTGCAGGCACAGGCAGGAGCGACTTTCCCAACCAAATCAACAATTCCTTGGCGTTTCCTGGATTATTCAGGGGCACTCTTGATGCAAAAGCAACAAAGATAAACAACGAGATGAAAGTGGCTGCTGCGCATGCAATAGCAGGCTGCGTAAAGCCTACAAAAGACAATGTTTTGCCTTACACGCTTGACAAGCAGGTTGTTCCCAGAGTTGCTGAGGCTGTGAGAAAGGCAGCTGTAGAAAGCGGAATTATAAGGCACTAATTTATCGCTAAAGATTTAAATCCTCATTTAATTCTATCATAATTATGGACTGCATAGAAGTTTACGACCTTGTAAAAACTTTCAAGGAGAAAGGAAAGGAGATTGTTGCAGTAGACAGTATTTCATTCAAAGTCAAAAAAGGCGAGATGTTCGGGTTGCTGGGCCCAAACGGGGCTGGAAAGTCAACAACAATAAACATTCTTACCGGATTGCTTGAAAAAGATTCCGGAACCGTGAAAATACTGGGGTTTGAGCCCGAAAAGAACTGGGAATTTGTAAAGAACAATTCAAACGTGGCAACTGCTTATTCATGGCTTTCAGACGTTCTTACAGTAAGGCAAAACTTGAGAGTTTATGCAAAAATTTACGGCGTTAAAAACACCGAAAAAAGAATAAATGAGCTATTGGAAATGTTCGAGCTTGGCAAAGTTGCTGATAGAAAAGTAATCAGGCTGAGCTCTGGCGAGAACACAAGGGCTGTTTTGTGCAAAGGGCTCATAAATAATCCAAAGGTTCTTTTCCTGGACGAATGCACTGTGGGCCTGGATCCTGATATAGCAGACAAGACGCGAAACATAATTAAAAATTACCAGAAAGAGAATGATGCTGCAATACTTTTCACTTCCCATTATATGTACGAGGTTGAACAGCTTTGCGACAGGATAGCATTCATGTCCAACGGAAAGATCATAAGCATTGATACAAGCTCCAATCTTAAGAAATTAATAAAAAAGCATACTGTTGAAATTGCAGTCAAAAAAGATATCAAGCCGCTTATGGAGCTTCTTAAGACAGAGGGTGTTGAAATTATTTTTGCAAAAGATAACAGCATTGTATTTGAGGTTACCACAGAGCATGACAAGATGTATAAAGTAATAAGCAAGATTTTTCATAAAGGATTCATGCTAAGCAATCTTCATGTCAAAGGACCTACTTTGGATGACGTATTCATAAAGATAGCCCGACAAAAATGAAACTCCACAGAATCAATGCCCTATTGCTGAAGTATTATTATATAACAATCAACAGAGTTGACAGGCTGTTTGATATTGTATATTGGCCTATTATAGACCTGTTTATCTGGGGCTTTACAGCGTTCTATATACAGGAGTTGTCTGATGTAAATGTGCTTAGCATGCTTCTCGGCGGCGCTATATTGTGGGTTTTTGTCTGGAGAGCGTCCCAGGACATAGCAGTATTCATATTGGAGGATTTCTGGTCAAGAAACCTTTACCACCTTTTTTCTTCGCCAGTAAGATTAAGCGAGCATCTGACATCAATCATCATGATTGGGCTTTTCAGGGCACTGGCAACATTTGTATTGATGTGGATTGTTGCAATTGCGTTTTATTCGTTTAATATATTGACAATATCCCCTTTGATAATAGCATTTGCCGTATTCCTGCTCACATTGTTTGGATGGGCCGTAGGGCTTTTTGTAGCGGCATTCATATTCAGATATGGGCAGAGAATACAGGTTTTGGCGTGGAGTGTTACATTCCTGCTTCAGCCTTTTGTATGCATATTTTATCCCCTGTCTGTTCTTCCGGAATGGGCTGCAAGAATAGCTGTTGTTTTGCCTCCAACTCATGTGTTTGAGGCGCTAAGGGCTGCAATATACAATCAAGCCATCAACTATGCAGGATTGTGGTATGCTCTCATTGCTGAATTAATCTTGTTCGTCATCATGGCTTTTTTCCTGCAGGCAGCATTCCAAAGATCAAGGAAGACGGGTTTATTGGCAAAAGGCGATTAAACATAATATTTAAAAACAACCTTCTCAATAAACTCTAAAATGCAATCTTTTGACTTAATAGTCATAGGAGCAGGCTCCGGCTTGAACGTTAGTTCTGCAGTAGCTGAAATTGGCATGAAAGTAGCTGTTGTTGAAAAAGGCCCTATGGGGGGCACCTGCCTTAATCGCGGATGCATCCCGTCAAAGATAATAATCCACAGCGCTGATGTTGCTGAAACAATAAAAAAATCAAAGCTGTTTGGAATAAATGCCCGAATTTCTTCAATTGATTTCAAAAAAATAACAAACAGGGCTTCAAATATTGTTGATAAGGACGCCAATGAAATTGAGAAAGCAATAATAAAAGACAAAAACACTACATTGTTCAAGGTCGAGGCTAAATTTATTGCCGAAAGAACTTTAAAAGTCGGCAAAGAAACAATAAAAGGCAACAAAATTATCATTGCTGCCGGAACAAGACCTTCTATACCACCAATAGAAGGCTTAAACAAAGTTGATTTCATTACAAGCGACGAAGCTTTAAGGCTGAGAAAGCAGCCAAAATCAATGACAATTTTAGGAGGAGGATATATTGCTGCCGAGTTGGCTCATTTCTATGGCGCTTTGGGAACAAAAATAAACATTGTTCAAAGAGGCAAGTATCTAATTCCAAATGAGGACGGGGAGATATCAAGAAAATTCACAGAAATTTTCAGGGAAAAATATAATGTTTTAACGGAATTTAGCGCAACTGAAGTTTCAAAAAAAGGAAATAAATTCATTGTTGTTGCAGAAGGCAAAAAGTCAAATAAAAAAATCATTTCAGACGCATTGCTTGTCGCGGCAGGCAGAATTCCAAATACAGATGTTCTTGACGTCAAAAAAGGAAACGTTGAAACCAATGAAAAAGGCTTTGTCAAGACAAACGACTACCTTGAAACAACTGCAAAAAACATCTGGGCTTTGGGAGACATAGTCGGGAAATTCCTGTTCAAGCACAGCGCAAACCTTGAGGCGCAGTATGTTTATAATAATGCAATTCTAAATAAAAAAATAAAGGTTGATTACACAGCAATGCCCCATGCTATTTTTTCCTCACCACAGATTGCAGGTGTTGGATTGAAAGAGCAGGATTTAAAACAGAGAAAAATTAAATACGCAATTGGCAGGTACAATTACATTGATTCTGGAATGGGCTTGGCTTTGCAGGACAATGAAGGCTTTGTCAAGATTTTCGCTGACAAAAAAACAAGAAAAATCCTCGGTTGCCACATTCTAGGAACAGACGCATCTACTTTAATTCATGAAGTGATTGTTGCAATGAAAGCAGACTTGAGAATCGATGCAATCAGCGATGCTGTTCATGTGCATCCAGCATTGAGCGAGGTTGTGCAGAGGGCTGCAAGGAATATTGAATGGTGAAAACCCAAAACTTTAAAACAAATAACCAATTCTTTGCCTTCGGGTGGATTTTGTGAATCGCATTGAAAAAGACGTAATGGGAGAAATAGAAGTTCCTGCAGACTCTTATTACGGCGCTTTTACTCAGCGTGCAAAGACAAACTTCCAGATTAGCGGCATAAAAGCCCATAAGGAGTTCCTTGCTGCATTAGCAACCATAAAGAAAGCAGCTGCGATGGCAAACATGGAGCTTAAGCAGCTTGATGAAAAGCTTGGAAATTCAATTGTAAAGGCTGCAGACGAAGTTATTGAAGGAAAGTTTGAGTCTTATTTTGTTCTTGACGTTTATCAGGCAGGGGCTGGCACTCCTTTCAACATGAACTGCAATGAAATCATTGCAAACAGGGCAACCGAAATGCTTGGAGGAAAGCTTGGGCAGTATATTGTAAATCCTAATAACCATGTCAACATGGCGCAGAGCACAAATGATGTTATCCCGACAACAGCAAGGATTGCAGCCTTGTTCATGCTGAAGGATCTGATTGCCGAATCAAGAAAATTTGAATGGGCTTTAAGAAAAAAAGGCGAGGAGTTCAAGGCAGTTTTGAAAGTCGGCAGAACCCACTGGGAGGATGCAGTGCCTATAACTCTTGGGCAGGAATTTGAGAGCTATGCTGTTTCGGTTGCAAAGGACATCGAAAGAATACTAAAATTCAGCGAGGAATTAAAGGAGCTCGGCATAGGCGGAACTGCCATAGGCACAGGCATAACAACGCATCCACAATTCCATGAAACTATTGTTAAAAAATTAAACCAGCTTACTAAGCTGGATTTAAAAACAACAAAGAACATGATTGAGCTGACTCAAAATTACAACTGCTTTGTCTCTTTTTCAGGCTCTTTGAAGATGCTGGCCATGGACTTGGTGAGGATAGCCAACAACCTGAGCATTTTGAACATGGGGCCCAAGGCAGGCATTTCTGAAATTATGCTGCCTGATGTTGAGCCAGGCTCCTCAATAATGCCCGGCAAAATCAATCCAAGCATTCCGGAATGCGTGATAATGGTCGGCTTTGATGTTATGGGCAAGGACAAGACAATTGAATTAGCGGCTCAATATTCAATTCTTGAGTTGAATGTAATGTGTCCAGTAATTGCCTATAACATTCTGCAGTCAATGAGGATTTTAACCTCAACACTAAAAATGTTCAGGGAGTTCTGCATAGACGGAATCCGGGCTGATGAAGCAAGATGCCGGGAATTGCTTGACAAAAGCACTGCAATAGCAACTGCATTGAACCCTTATATTGGCTACCAGGTTGTTTCAAAAATTGTCAAAGAAGCTGTAAAAAATAACTCGTCAATAAAAGACACAATTTTAAAATACAAGCTAATTGACGAAAAGGACTTGAATAAAATATTGTCACCGGAAGAGATGACGCAGCCGAAAGAGGCTGACAAGGAGCTGATTTTCAAGATAAAGAATAATGAAAGTTACAAGGGGTTTTTGGAGGGGTTGTAAATCACCGCAAAACTTAAATATTCCAAAATTACAATCTTATTTTAGTGGTGAATATGGCAGAAGAAATGCAGGTTGGAAAGGTAACTCATTACTTTACGAAAATAGGCGTTGCTGTGATTGAAGTTACAGGCGGCAGCATCAAGATTGGAGATGAACTTCATATAAAAGGGCACACAAGTGATTTCAGGCAGAAAGTAAGCTCGATGCAGATAGAGCAGGACAAAATAGAGATGGCAGAGTCCGGGCAGTCAATAGGCATGAAGGTCAGCGAGCCTGTCAGGCAGCACGACATTGTTTACAAGGAAATTTAAGATTTACCTGCTCTTCTAATCTGTTTCTTTGAGGTACTTTCTGACGTCATCGTCTTCAAGCTGGGGAAAATTGTCATAGAACTGGCTTATTGAAAAGAACAGGCTTGTCGAGTGCAGGCATATGAATTCATCAACATTTTTCCTGATTTCGTTGTTTAAATTTGACGGCGCAACAGGAACAGCCAAAATCAATTTTTTTGGATTTTGCGACTTGATGTAATCTATTGCAGCTTTTGTCGTGAAGCCTGTGGCAATGCCGTCGTCTGTCAATATGACAATCTTGTCTTTCAAGCCTTGCAATTCATATTTTCCCCTGTAAGCCCTGTACCTTCTTGCTATTTCCCTGCCCATCTCCCTTGTTTTTTCCTTTAAATACGCATCTGAAACATTATAAATTCTTATCGTCTCCTCATTCAGCATTACTTTTTTATCAGGCCCGACAGAGCCGATTGCAAATTCCTCATCGTCTGGCAATCCGATTTTCTTGGTCACAATAATGTCCAGTTTTACATTCAAGGATTTGGAAATTTCATAGCCAACCTCAACGCCGCCCCTTGGGATGGCTAGCACTATAACATCTTTGTTGTTTTTATAATCCTTTAGCCGTTCAGCCAGATTGATTCCAGCTTCGTGCCTGTCCTTGAAGTGCATATTTTATGCTAATTTGTTTCTGACTATTTATATTTTATTCAATATCAAAAAACAATAAATTTTTAATAACCTTCCGATCTTTTGCTGGTTATGCCGAGTGATAAAGAGATAAAAAAGGAATTCAAGCTAAAAGCCTCAAAAGAGCCTGACAAGTACTATGCAACTTCTGTGCTTAAGGCAGAAGGCTTCAGCAGGAAAAAATGCTCAAAATGCGGCACTTATTTCTGGACAACAACCGGAAGTGGTGTCTGCGGCAATCCTGCCTGTTCTGGCGGCTTTAGGTTTATAGGGAAAACTCCTGCGACAAAAAAACTCGACTATGTAGGAGTATGGAACGAATTTTCAAGATTGTTCAGTAAATGGGGGTACACTCCGATAAAGCGATACCCTGTTGTTGCGAGATGGCGAGATGACATTGATTATGTTTTTGCATCCATTTGTGATTTCCAGCCTTATGTTGTTTCTGGCGAAGTCGAGCCTCCTGCAAACCCCCTTGTTGTTCCGCAGATGTGCTTGAGATTTAACGATATAGACAATATTGGCATTACAGGAGCCCATTACTGCGCTTTTGTGATGATTGGGCAGCACGCCTTTATGAAGCCAAAAGACTGGAATCAGGCAAGATACTTTACAGACATCCACAACTGGCTTAAGCAGGGGCTTGGATTGAAAAACGAGGAAATCACTTTTCATGAAGATGCATGGGCAGGGGGGGGAAATTTCGGGCCATGCATGGAGTACTTTTCAAGAGGCTTGGAACTGGGAAACCAGGTTTACATGCTTTACGAGCAGACGCCAGCAGGCTATAAAGAACTAAATTTGAAGGTTCTTGACATGGGCATGGGGCACGAGAGGAATGCATGGTTCACCCAAGGCAAGTCAACAAGCTATGAAACCACTTTCCCAAGTGTTGTGAAGAAAATGTACGAAATCACTGGTGTAAAGGTTGACAACAATATGATGCAGAAATTTTTGCCTTATTCCTCTTATTTGAATGTTGATGAGGTTGAGGATATTGATGCAGTTTGGAAAGATGTTGCTAAAAAAACCGGCTATGATGTGGAGGAATTAAGGCAGAAAATACTTGAATTGGCTGCTTTGTACTCAGTTGCAGAGCACTCAAGGGCTTTGCTGGTTGCTTTGAGCGACGGTGCTTTGCCTTCAAATGTCGGCGGCGGCTACAATTTAAGGGCTATTTTGAGAAGAGCTCTTTCCTTTATTGACAAATACAAGTGGAGCATAAATCTTCCCGATGTCTGCAAATGGCATGCCGATTATCTGAAGCCGTTGTTCCCTGAGCTAAGCGATAACCTTGACGAGGTAACTAAAATCCTTGAAGTTGAGAAAAGCAAGTACGAAGCAACAAAGCAGAAAACGCATTTGATGATCTCAAAGTTTATGAAAGAGGACATTGACGACAAAAAGCTGCTGTTTTTGTACGACAGCTACGGGATAACTCCTGAGATAGTGAGGGAAGAGTCCCTCAAGCTCGATAGGAAAATCAATGTGCCTGAAAACTTCTATGCAAGAGTCGCTGAATTGCACGAGAAGGGCGAGCAGGAGCATGCAACAAAAAAGGAAGAAAAATTAAATCTTGAAGGAGTGCCTGATACAAAGGCTTTGTACTATTTTGACTACGCAAAAACCAAGTTCAATGCAAAAGTCATGAAAATAATTGACAGCAAGGTAATTTTAAATGAAACTTATTTTTACCCGACAAGCGGCGGGCAGCTTCATGACTTGGGAACCATTAACGGGCAGAATGTTGTTGATGTCTTTAAGCAGGGCAGCATTATTGTGCATGTCCTGAGCCAAAATCCCGATTTCAAGGAAGATAACAAAGTTGAGTGCAGCATTGACAAAGAAAGGAGGTTTCAGCTTGCAAAGCACCACACTTCAACCCACATAATAAATGCTGCTGCAAGGAAGGTTCTTGGCAGCCATATAAACCAGGCTGGCGCAAAAAAGGACATTGACAAAGCTACCATAGATTTAACGCATTTCCAGAGCATTACTGACAAAGAGCTTGAACAAATTGAAAAAGAGGCAAACAGGCTTGTCAAGGCAGCCATACAGGTGCAAAGCAGCTTTGTTCCGAGGACAGAAGCAGAGCAGACTTATGGAATGGGAATTTACCAAGGAGGCGCAGTCCCAGGCAAATTGCTGAGGATTGTCAACATTCCTAATATTGATGTCGAGGCTTGCGGCGGAACTCACTTGAAAAACACTTCCGAAGCTGGAGAAATTAAGATATTGAAAGCTACAAAGATATCAGATGGGATTGTGAGATTATACTTTACTGCCGGAGAAGCAGCGCAGAAAGAAAAGCGCGGCAAAGAGCAGATACTTAACGAAGCTGCCAGATTATTAAACGTTGAAAAAGACCAATTACCATTTGCTGTCAACAATTTATTTCAAATTTGGAAAATGTATAAAAAATTAGATGAAAATTTAAAAAAACATAAGGATATTGGACCAATAAATACTGTAAAAGCTAATGAAGAGTCCCTTAATAAAACAAAACTACAAAAATATCAGGGGGATATTTTAAGTAAAACAGCAGACATATTAAGGACGCAGCCTGAGCATGTAGTAAAGACTATAAAGAGGTTTTTAAGCGAGCTGGAGGAGATGAAAGGAAAGATAAAATAGAATCATTTTCCTTTTTCTCTTTGATATAACATCTTGTTGACTGCCCTAATATAAGCCTTTGCACTAGCTTCTATTATATCAGTGCTTACCCCCCTACCTCCAAACCTATTACCATTGTCTCTTATTGTTGTAGTGATTTCTCCTTGAACTTCTTTTCCTTCACCTATAGTCCTTATTCGATAAGTACCAAGTTCTACTTCTATCCCTAGTGCGCTGTTAATTGCATTATATAATGCGTCTATTGGACCATCGCCACTAGCTACTTTCCGTATGCTTAAACCATTCTTTACAATCTTTACAGATGCAGTTCTTCTAGGAATGGTGCCACCTGTAGCCCTTGCGTAAGAAAGCCTGATTATTTCAGGCACTTTTCTTACCTCATCTTCCAAAATAACTGCAAGGTCCAATGGCGTAAGTTTTTTAACTTTATCAGCTAATGGATTTCCGACGGCATAGACTGCATTAACTTCTTCATCTGAGACTTTATATCCCATATCTTCCAAGATTTTTCTATAAGCCTTTCTTCCAGAATGTTTGGTTATTTGCATACTCTCTCCAGTCCAACCCCAGTCTTCTGGTTTCATTATCTCGTATGTAGCCTTATGCTTTATTACACCATCTTGATGTATTCCAGCACTATGGGCAAATGCATTCCCCCCAACAACAGCCTTGTTGGGCTGAACTACCATACCAGTTAATCTACTCACTTGTCGGCTTATGTACCCAATTTTTCTTGTATTTATCTGGGTATATTCATCATAATAATCGGGTCTTGTTTTCATATTAGCGATAATCTCTTCCAATGCAGTATTACCTGCCCTTTCACCAATACCATTTATACAACCCTCAATTTGATGGGCACCAGCTCTTATCGCAGCTAATGAATTGGCTGTTGCGTTGCCTAAATCATTGTGCCCATGAAAACTCCATTTCACTCTTTCGGCACCTTTTGTTTTTTGCATTAAATACCTAAACATGGCAAATACTTCCTCAGGTTGTGCATAACCTACTGTATCTGGCACATTTATAACATCAGCACCAGATTGAATGGCGGCTGAATATATTTTGACAAGAAAATCTCTTTCAGCCCTAAAGGAATCCTCTCCAGAAAATTCAACAGTGCCCTTTTCACATAATAATCTTTTAACTAATTTTACAGCTTTAATTGTACTTTCATAAACTTGTTGGGGCGTCATTCTTAGCTTTCTTTCCATATGGATTGGTGATACTGCAATAAAAGTATGGACTCTAGGATTAGCAGAGTACTTTACAGCATCATAAGCCCTCTTAATATCATCATCTTTATCTGTTGCCCTACAAAGTGCTGCAATTTCAGCAGTTCCAATATTTTGCGATATGTATTTGACTGCTTCAAAATCTCCTCCAGACGATTTAGGGAATCCAGCTTCAATAACATCAAATCTAGCGTCGGCAAGTAAACTTGCTATAGTAAACTTGTCAACTTTGCTTAGTGACCCTTCTCCCTCGGCTATCGCTTGTTCCCCATCCCTTAATGTCGTGTCAAAAATGTCTACTCTTCTCATTTTATCCTCCAATATCCTTTGTTTTTCTTTCGTCAGCACATCCTAGAACTTAAACAAGCTCAAATTCAAAGCCCCTTAAAGAATATGCCAACTCTTTGCGGGCTTATAATAGCAGTAGAAGCAATAGCAATAGGGCTAACAAACTCAATACAGAATATTTACCTAAGTTTGTGTTAGCCATTTTGATTGATATATGTAAAAAGGCGGTTATATTTAAATGTTTTTGTTTTTTAGATGTATTGCGCTAGTTTCTTCTGTTGTTTAACATTTCTAAGCAATCTGCTCGCACCCAGCAAATAATCAGCATTGTAATTAAACCTCTTTTTGACTAATTTTCTCGCATACTCAAGCATCAACTCTCTTGATGAAAACTCAATCGGCTTGTCGTTCATTGCTTTTCTTGTGCACTCGCGCGTAACCCAAACTCCAAGAGGCATCGTATACTCATTAGTTATAAACCTCAGCGCCAAGACACTTGCCTGCCTTTTCATATGCTTTAATTTCTCCAAAATTGCGAGCCTTACAGTATAATACCCGCCTGCTGTTGTTTCTGCATAATCTTTTCTTCCGTCATAACTTTCATAGTCAGTGCTGTACCTTAGCGCTTTGCTGGAATTCCAGTTGCTTGGCACATAAGACTCGAACAATTCATAGCTCCAGACTTCCGGAGACATCAAAACCAAATAATAATTGCCAAGATAATTTCCAAAAAACGAGCAATAAGAATTTATCTCATTATAGTTTTTTATTTCATTTATTAAATTCTTCCCAATAATGTCGTCGGTTGCTGTTATGCTCCATCTCGTAGGCACAAGCTTCCTGTCCTTCTTCAGCCCCAAAGTCCCTACGCTTAAAATCCTGCTCAGGAAATTCTCGTCAAAATTGTTTTTATAGAGATAGTTTACAGCTTCATTTGCCTTCAAGTCAATGTCCTCAAATACTTTATACACTTTTGTATGGATTTTCGGGTTTTCGGTTATTGCCGCTTTTTTCAGCCTTGCATTTGGACCAGTGGGTGCCATATAAGAATCAAGATTTAAGCGAAATTTTGGCTTTTCATATAGTTGTATGTCAACATCAACAGGCTTTGAGGACATTGCAATGTCCTGCGTCAATTCCAGCAGCTTTATTCTTTTTTTTATGTTGATGTTATACCTTGAATTCAATAAAGAAGAGCGAAAATCAACAATCCTTGGGATTTCATAATTTTCTGCAGCCCATTGTTTTGGCGCGTCATAAAGCCATGCTTCCTCATTTTGCTCGGGAGGGGCAAGAATGCCAACATTGACGTAAGGATATCCAAATCTTCCGACAAAAGGCGCAACACCATCGCTTGTGAATTCCTCTTTTTGTATTGCTGACTTAACCATGAAAACAGCATTGTTTCTCGCGCAAATCGGGCATTTTCCCTTGCCGCAGTCCCCTAATGGATCGTAGCCTTTGTGCTGCCTGAATGGAATTTGCATGAAATTCGATAAGAAAACAGCCAATATAAAGTTTTGGGTTATCTCCTATTAATGTATTTCAGCCACAAGCCCCTGAAAAAAGGCAAAGTGAGTGTTGAAAGCATGAATGCAACAGCAGGCACAATGGAATTCAGCCATGGCCTCGGGATATTAATCGCCTGAAGGTAAAATCCTATTACAAGATATGTAAACAGCAAAAGCAGAAATCTTCTTGTCATGCTCGTTTCCCATGCCTTGTCCAGCTCCACTTTCTTGTTTCTTTCCTCTATTTGCCTGATTTTTTCTTCTAAATGCCTTGATTCCATAAATTAAAATTTTGTTATTTCATTTATAAATCTTTTTAAAACAACAATCCTTAAATAATAAAGCCAAATATTCAAAATTATGGCGCTTTCAAAAAATCAAATTCATCAGATAAGGGAGAGCCTGGACAGCTGCAAAAATCCGTTATTTTTCTTCGACGATGACCAGGACGGATTGTGTTCCTTCCTCCAGCTTTACAGGTACAAAGGCGAGGGAAAAGGGATTATTGTAAAGACAACCCCGAAGCTCGGCGCACTATTTGCAAGGAAAGTTGAGGAGTACCATCCGGACAAAATCTTTATCCTAGACTTGGCAGCTGTCGAGCAGGAATTTCTTGACGGGATTAAAGTGCCTGTCATATGGATAGACCACCACAGCCCTGCCAATGCGTATAATGTGAAATACTTCAACCCCCGGGTTTCAGACTACGAAGACAACCAGCCAACCTCTTATATGTGCTATCAGGCTGCTGAAAAAGACCTGTGGATTGCAACAATTGGCTGTGTTGCAGACTGGTTTATACCGCCTTTTATTAAAGAGTTTAAAAATGAATTTCCTGATTTGATTGAAAAGCCATGTAAAACGCCCGGCGACATAATTTACAATACAAAGCTGGGGCTTTTGATAAGGATTTTCTCTTTCATATTGAAAGGCAAAACAGATGATGTGATGAAAAACATAAAGGTTCTGTCGCGGATAGGAAGCCCTTATGAAATATTAAATCAGGAAACTGCCCAGGGCAAGTTCATTTACAAGCATTACGAGCAGGCCAATAAGCTATAGGAGCCGTTGATTAAGGATGTGCTGAAAACTTTGGAAAAAACAGAAGACAGGCTTGTATTATTCACTTACAGGGATGACAAGACAAGCTTCACAAGCGATTTGTCCAATGAGGCAATTTACAGATTTCCGGATAAAATAATACTTATTGCAAGGGAGAAAAATGATGAGATGAAATGCAGCCTTCGCTCCGCAAAAGCTGTTCTGCCACCAATAATTGACAAATGCCTGGTTGGACTGGAAGGATACGGCGGCGGGCACGAGCACGCCTGCGGGCTGAACATCAAAACAAGGGATTTTGAGGAGTTCGTGAGAAGGCTTAGAGAGTTAATCTAAACCCTCAGATTCTGGTTTATGAAATTTATAATATCATCCTTCTTTTTGTCCATTGCCGCTTTGTTTTTTGCCCTTGATGTGTACAATTCAATATTCTCCTTCTTTATTCTTGCATTTATCCTTGTTATCTTCTCGTTAATCTTGTTCAGCCTTGTTATGACCATGTTCATCTTGTTTCTTACTTCATTCGGCAAAGCCAGGACAAGCAGCTTGCTGCAGTCATTGTCTATGTAAAATATCTTGCTTCCGCCAAAGGTCTTTTGCTCTTCCCTGAGGAAATCCCGCCATGTGCCGGAAAAAGCGCCATCGCTTTTTTTCAGCCTTAAAACCAATGCCTCTTTGTAGGCTTTTGACTTGACAAGGTGCATTTCAATCGAGTCATTTCCTGCCTCAATGTCACTCTTAAACTCAAGAATGCTTTCATCTTCCATGCCATTAAAGCTGGAATACTCTATAGCACCAAGACTCCTGTCTATATCTATGTGAGAAATAATGTTCTTGTAATCCGGCTCCATGCCTACCACCCCAACTAATATGCCCTTTATATTAGGTAGTATAAATATTTGTTGGTTTAAAAAGCCAGCACAGCAACCTTTAAATATATCCATTATAGCGTTATTCTCATGGAAGAGCATGTTCCAAACGACAACCAGCAAATAAGCCAAATGCCGCAAATAGCCATTGCAGCAGAGGCTTTGAAGACAACAAGAATCAACAAGATGGTGGTGCACGGCTTCAAGTCCTTTGCAAAGCACACTGAAATTCTTTTCGGGGGCAACTTCAACTGTGTTCTTGGCCCAAATGGGGCAGGCAAGAGCAATGTCCTCGATGCCCTGTGCTTTGTCCTTGGCAAATCATCCTCAAGGGACTTGAGGGCGGAAAAGTCAGCCAACCTTATCTACAACGGCGGCAAGTCGAAAAAGCCTGCAAAGCATGGGGAGGTAAGCATATACTTTGACAATGCAAGCAGGATATTCCCTACAGAAGACAAGGAAGTCAAGATATCAAGGATAGTGAGGCAGAATGGGCAGTCAATCTACAAGATTAATGACAAGGCGATGACAAGGCAGCAAATTACAAGTCTTCTTTCTTTGGCAAAAATAGACCCTGACGGCTACAACATCATCCTGCAAGGCGATATTGTAAAGTTTGTTGAGATGCACCCTGAAGACAGGCGAAAGCTTATAGAGGACATTGCAGGCATCTCCATTTATGAGGAGAAAAAGCACAAGGCAATGCTCGAGCTCGATAAGGTTGAGCAGCACCTTAGAGAGACAGAGCTTATCCTTACTGAGAGAAGCACATACCTCAAGGAGCTCAGGAAGGACAGGGATCAGGCCTTAAAGTACAAGGAAATGAGCGATAAAATAAAGCAGAACAAGGCTTCTTACCTAAAAATCCAGATAGACAAAAAAGATGCCGAAAAAAACGGGATACGGAGCAAAATAGACTCCGGCAACAATGAATTGAATGCCTTAAGAGAAAAGATAGGCAAGATTAAGGCTGAAAATGAAGACAAAAAGAGGCAGATTGAAAGCATTTCAAGAGAAATTGAGGAAAAGGGCGAGGTGGAGCAGCTGAAGCTGAACAAGGAAGTCGAGACTTTAAAGATAGAGCTTACAAAGCACAACTCAAGGATAGACACATTAAAAAACGAGTTTAATAAGATAAATCAGAGAAGGAACGATCTGGAGGGCAGCATTCAGGACACAGAAAGAAGGATAGCCCAGCTGACTGTTGAGAAAAAGGACTATGAAGCCCAGATAAGCGCCAAGGAAAAAGACAGGCAAATAATAAGCGGCAAAATACTGAAATTCAAGGAAAAGAATAAGCTCGACAGCGTTGCTGACATAGAAAAGCAGGTTGAGGAGATTGACAAAAAGGCAGAAGAGCTGCAAAAAGAGATAACCGCATTGAGGGAGGGCCAGCACACGTTGATAAGGGAGAAGGACAGGGTGGGACACGAGATAAGCGTTATAGGCGACAGGATAAAAAAAGTCATTGATGTTGAGAAGGAGCATGCCCAGCAGCTCAGCTCATTGAAGGGCAAAAGGCAGCTTTTCAAGGAGGCGACATTGGAGCTTAACAAGTGCCTTGATGGCGATTCAGGGCTGGCTGTGCAGCTTTCTGATGCCAGGAGAAAGCTTAATGCAGTCAACGAGGATATTGCAAAGCTCCGCGCAAAGGACATAACTATAAGGGAGGTTGCAAGAGGCGACTTGGCTGTGAAGAAAATTCTCGAGCTCAAGGGCAAAAAAGAAGGCATCTACGGCACGGTTGCAGAGCTCGGGAATGTGAGCTCAAAATACGCTGTCGCATTGGAAGTTGCGGCAGGCCCAAGAATAAAAAGCATTGTTGTAGAGAATGACAGGCTCGCAGCAGAGCTGATAAACTACCTCAAGCAGAACAGGCTTGGCACAGCAACATTCCTGCCTTTAAACAAGATAAACTCAAGAGAAGCTGGCGATGATGCAAAAAAGCTGGTTGGTGCAAAGGGAGTGCATGATTTGGCTATCAACCTTGTTTCTTACGACCAAAAATTCAGGAAGGTATTCTCTTATGTTTTTTCTGACACTGTGATTGTGGATGATATCCATGTTGCGACAAGACTGGGGATAGGCAAGGCAAAATTTGTGGCTTTGGACGGGGACATTGCCGAGGTTTCCGGGGCTATGCACGGCGGCTTCAGGGAAAGGAAAAAAGAGGCATTCGGGTTCAAGGAAAGGGAGGTTGCCGAAAGCCTTGGGGAAAGCGAGAAAAAAGCAGGCGAGCTTGAAAGCCTGATTTCAGCGCTTGAAAAGAGAAGGAACGAAAACGAAGCCAGAATAACGGAATTAAGGGAGAAAAAAGCGGTTTTTGAAGGAGAAATAATCAAGTCCGAGGCGTCAATGCATCTCGAGTCTGGCGATGCGGAAACATCAATGCAGCAGCAGAGGGAACTGGAGGCGAAGCAAAAGGAGATTGACGGCGAAATAAGCAAAATAAGCGGCAAAATCTCAGAATGCAACAGGGAGATGACCGGCCTTAAAATAGAAAAGCAGAAGCTTAGGAATGAGATTGCCCAGCTTAACGACCCGACTTTGCTTGCAGAGCTTAACACATTTGAGCAGAAGTTCAAGGAGCTCAGCGAGGAAATAATCAGGCTAAGCTCTGAAATAAAAAACATCGACGCCCAGGTAATAAACATATTTTTGCCTGACAGGGAAAAGACCGAGAAGATACTTAAGCAGCTTGACAGGGACGAAGAGGAGTTCAACAGCGAGCTTAAAAGGCTTGATGAAGCGATAGCCCAAAAAGAATCCATGCTGAAGGACAAGGAAAACACTGCAAGGGAATTCTACACAAAATTCAAGTCGTTATTCGGAAAACAGGCCAAAATAAACGGGGAGATACAAAAAAATGAAGCATCAATAGAAAAACTGGCAGAGGAAAGCAGGCAGGTTGAGATAAAAGTCAACTTCAACTCATTGAAAAACGCGGAAATTGTAGCTTCGCTGGCGGCGTTAATGCAGGACTTCTCCCAGTACGAGGGAGTGAAGCTCGACTTGGAAAAGACGGAAGAGCAGCTGAAAAGCGAGATTTCAAAGTTCGAGAAGATGAGGGAGGACATAGGCTCTGTCAACATGAGAGCCCTAGAAGTCTATGACGAGGCGGAAAGGCAGTACAATGAGTTTCTGGACAAGAAGGAAAAGCTCGGCAGGGAAAAAGACGATGTACTGGCAATGATGAAGGAGATAGAGGGCAAGAAAAAGGAGTTATTCATGAAGACATTCGAGGTTGTCAACGGCAATTTCAAGAACTTCTTCGGCATGCTTACCACAAAAGGCGCAGAAGCCACTTTGGTTTTGGAGAATGAGGAAAACCCCTTTGAAGCCGGGGTACGAATCAATGTGAAGATAACCGGAAGCAAGTTCCTTGACATAAGGGGGCTGTCGGGCGGCGAGAAGACATTGACAGCATTGGCGTTTATTTTTGCAATACAGGAGCACGAGCCCGCCTCGTTTTATGTTCTCGACGAGGTTGATGCGGCTTTGGACAAGCATAACAGCGAGAAGCTTGCAAAATTAATCAGGAGATACGCCGAGAAAGCCCAGTACATAATGATATCGCACAATGACAATGTGATTTCGGAAGCAGATGTCCTTTACGGCGTTTCAATGAACAATGACGGGATCTCCCAGGTTGTGAGCCTGAAGATTTGACATAAACATTTTCATTTCCTGTACTTTAAATTGTACCTGAACACATCGCTTCTTATCTCGCCGAAAAATATCCTGTAAAAAACCGACAACAGCAATTTAAATCCGACTTTAAGCCTGCCTTCCTTCTCGAACCTTCTCATTGCAACATAGCTCTTTGCAGCCTTTAATATCCCGAATTTGCCGAATTTGCCGCATCTTCTTGCATAGTCCATGTCCTCGCTCAGCCTTATAGTCTCGTCAAAGCCGTTAACCTTTTCATGAAGCCGTCTCCTGCACATTATGCCGCTTCCTGATGCATTTGGATAGAAAAGCTGGGTTGCAAAAACCCATAAATTGAAGATTGCAAAGAAAGCCGTGTCAACAGGATTCCTGCCCAATGGGCGAATGTAAACTCCGGCTATGCCCAATTTCCGCTTTTCAAACTCATTAACGGCGTTTTTCAAAAAATTTCCGTCAAACTGCACATCAGAGTCCAAAAACAGCAGAATACCGCCTTTTGCCTTTTTAGCCCCGTTATTCCTTCCGGCAGCAGGCAGCCCTCCCTTAACAATCCTGCAGCCGAATTTTTTTGCTATCTGCCTTGTTTTGTCTTTCGAATTGGCATCCGCCACTATAACCTCATAATCCCTGTAAGTCTGCTTTTTGATGCAATTCAGCAGCTTAGGCAAATACCTCTCCTCGTTGTATGCCGGGATTATTATGCTTAGCATTTTTGGCTTATATTATTTATCTTATGTTAGCTTATATAATGCCCAGTTAAATACATAACATTTAAATATGTATATGTTTTGCTATTATATAGTGGTTAAGTTGGGGCTTAGAAAAGACTTTTTGATTCACAGGAAAAAAACCATTGACTCGTTTCAGATGGTAAGGGCGGATGTCACAAGCATCAGCCTTAGCCTTGAAACAATCAAAAATATGCTTTCTTCAATAGAGTCAAGAATCTCCGGGCTTGAGAGCGAGGCATTGGGCATGCGCCAGTCGCTTGAAAGGTGCTCGTCTGGAATCAGCATGCAGCAGGCTGAAAGCTTAAGCATCCAGTCCAAGATAGAAGGCATCAATGGCTCAATCCAAAATGCGGTTGCAAAAGTAAACTCATTTAAGGGCAGGGTTGGAAGCCTGGTGTCAAAAAGCCAGCAAATTTCAAGGGCAGTGTCAAAAAACAGCAATTCAATCAAAAAAATGCTGCCGAGGCTGAGAAAGCAGTCGCTTCAGGCTAGAAAGCTCAAGTCAGCATTAAGAGTGTCGCAGGAAGAAGCCAAAAAACTGAGAAATTTGATAAACAGAAAGTTAAGGACTGCCAAAAGGGCTGATTCAGAGCTTGAGAAAAAGCTCAGGAGCCAGCGCACAAGAATTGCGCAGTTAAACAGGAAAATAGAAGGCAGTAAAGTGGCAAGAAGGATAGTCAGAAAGATAATTAAAAAGAAAACAACTCCGAAGAAAACAATCAAAAAGACAATAACCCCGAAAAAGACAATAACAAAGACAATAACTCCCAAGAGGACAGTAACAAAAACAGTAACCCCGAAAAAGCAGAAAATAGTTGAGGTTATAAAGCTCAAAAAGCCATTGATATGATTTTAGCTTTTTCTTTAATATTAATTATGCGCCGGCCGGGACTTGCGATGCGCTAGCATCGTTCGCTAGCCGCAATTCGAATTTCCGAATCATAAGCCTTTGCTTATAATTTCCCGGACACGCGGCTGCCCTCTAATTTAATGGAAGGCCGCAGTCATCTCCAGCAACCTTTTGGGCTGTAGCCATTAGACCACCAGCGCACCAAAAGAAGTTTTGAAAGTGGATTTATAAAAGTAGTGGTTTATTTGCTCGTCACAATCTCTATTACATCCCTGTTCTTCAGCAAATAGTCCTTGCCGACTGGCTTTTTTGTCCTTACGTCAATTGCCTTGATGAAATGATTGCCAATATCTGTATGCAGCCTGAAAGCAAAGTCCAATGCAGTTGTGTTTTGGGGCATCAGGAAGCAGTCAGGAATTACATTACCGTGCTGGTCTGCAAGCTTGTTGACTCCGCCCGGGAATATGGCTATGTACTTCAGCAGCTCAAAAACAGCAATGTCAAGCACTTTCTGCACTCCTGTAGAGCCGTATTTTTCAAGCACCTCTGTTTTTATGAAATTCAGGGCATTTTTCTGCTTTTCATTAAGCTTCTCCTCATTCAATATCTGGAATTTATCGTCGCCAGGCACGTATTTAATCAATTCATGCTTTGCAGCTTCCCTCAGGGCAAGCTCTGCCTCTGCGCTGCACGGCACAAGCATATGCTCGGAAAACTCCTGCCTTAATCTTTCAAAATTTGCATCAGCGCCTTTTACATCAATCTTGTTGCACGCTATAAGCATCGGCTTTGTTTCTTTTCTCAGCTCTGTTGCAATCCTCAAAAGCGCATTCCTGTCCCATTTCATAATGTCAGCGTCAAGAACCAGTTTTTGAATAATCCTATCAATAAGCTTTTCATTAACCCTCAAAGAGCTGAGCTGCTTTGCAACTGCCTTGTTAAGCTCGGGCTTTTCCTGGTTGACAGTCCTTGCAAACCTTTCCCATCCTTTTTCTATCAGCCTTAAGTACCACATGTCAAGCTCGTGCTGCAGGAATTTTATGTCATTTGCAGGGTCATAGCTTAAAGGAGGCACAGACTCTCCTTTCTCATTTGTTGAGCCCGCAACATCAATAATGTGGATTAAGGCATCTGCCTGGTTCAGGTCATCCAGAAACTGGTTGCCCATGCCCTTGCCTTCATGCGCGCCCGGAACCAGTCCGGCTACGTCAAGCAATTCCACAGGCACAAATCTCTTTGAGTCAATGCAATAGCCAAACCTTGGATTGCATTTCACATTGAATTCCTTGTCAGCACAGTCAACCATTGCATAGCCCGTGCCGTGGTTTGGCTTTATAGTGGTAAAAGGATAATTTGCAATCTCCACATTTGCCAGAGTCTGCGCTTTGAAGAAAGTGCTCTTTCCGCAGCTCGGCTTTCCCACAATGCCTATTAGCATATGCCTAGTTAAAAGAGAAACCATCAAAAAACTTTTGTTTTTTGCGGCTATAGGAATTGCACAATTCCGAAAACTTTATAAATGCATTTTTAAATGGAATAAGGCATGGCAGATGGCATAATCTCAATACCTGAGTTCAGGATAAAATACAACGATGTTTTTTCCTTGAGGAACCTGTACATCATGCTTCATGAGCTTCTGCTTGAGGAAGGCTGGAGGGGCGTTGATGGCGATCCTGACCATGCCGACATAGAGACATTATATTCCGAAAATGTCTACCAGCGCGGCATTCATCGCGGCGGCAAGGAGCTGTGGTTCTGGTGGCGCGCGGAGAAGTTTGCCGAGGGCAAGTACAGCAGCTACATCAAAAATTTTCTTGACATAGACGCCCATGTTGTCTACCTGCAGAATGTCGAGGTCGTGCATCAGGGCAAGAAAATGACGGTGCAGAAGGGCGAGATCGAGCTGTTTTTCAGGCCTAAAATCGTGCTGGACTACAACAGCGGGTGGGCGAACCACTGGTTCCTGAAGCACATGAAGCAGATATATGAAAAAAGGGTAATTCATGTTGAGATAGAAAAGAGGGAAAAAGAGCTGTGGAGGGACGCCTACAGGATACAGTCAAAGCTGAAGCAGTACCTGCAGCTGAAGACATTCGTGCCTGTTCCCGAGCCTTTCTTCCCAAGGACTTACGGGGCAGAGGAATAATAAGTTATTTAAACAAACTTTTAATTCTAAAAACCCTTTTATATGGCAATATGCCTCCGTAGCATAGCAGCTATTGCGGCAGACTTGTATATTTAAAGTCATCTGCAGGTCGGGGGTGCAATTCCCCTCGGAGGCTTATATTTTTGAAGACAAATTTTGACACAACAAAAATGCCAAAAGAAATTGAAAAGCAATACGGCGAATTAAGGAAAAGGCACAAGCTTCCTGAATTCAAAGACATGGACAATGAGTTTGAGATAAGCGACCTTGAAGAAACCAGTTTCCTGCTTCGCGCAATACTAAGGAGGATTGCCGAAAGGCTTGACTTCTACTCAACAATGCTCGAGGAGGTTCTGCAGCCTGACACAAACCTTTATGCGATGCACGAGACTAGGTATTTTGACGACGATGAGAAAAAGCGGATGTACGAGCTGTACACAAGATTGATGAATTTTAACAGGCAGTCGATAGAGGTTTCCTTAAGCCGCAATGAGGGAGAAGAGGCTGATTTTGTAAGCAGCATGTTCAATGAATGGAAGAATCTCAGGCAGGACTTGCTTAAATACATAAAGAAAATGAGGGCTTCATGGAAGACAGAAGCGGATATAAAAGAGGACTTGGGCTACCTGGGATAAAATGCAGCTGGTAATATTTGGGCCGCCTGGCGTTGGAAAGGGAACTTTATCTGATATGCTTGCATCTAAATATAAAATCCCGCATATTTCAACCGGAGACATATTCAGAGCCGAGATAAAGAGCGGCAACAGCGAGTTTGTCCAGTATGTGGAGAAAGGATTGCTTGTGCCTGACAGCGTCGTCAACAAGGTGATTGAAAAGGCTCTAAAGCAGGAGAACTTCAAAAACGGGTTCGTCCTGGATGGCTATCCGCGCACAACAGAGCAGGCTGAATTTCTTGAAAATGTCCTGTGGAAACTGAAGAAAAAGATTGATTTGGTTTTGAACCTCGTCGCTTCCGAAGATGAGATTATCAAGAGGCTGACTGCAAGAAGAAATTGCGGCAAATGCGGCGCTTTGTACAACTTAATTACCATGAAGCCCAAAAAGAAGGATATTTGCGGCAAGTGCGGCAGCCCGCTTGTGCAGAGAAAAGACGACGAGCCTGAAACTGTGCGGAAGAGGATACAGGTTTATCAGCAGGAAACTGCTCCGTTAATTGATTATTACAAAAAGAAAAAAATATTGATTGACATTGATGCCTCTCCAAAGCCAAAAGAGGTTTTTAATTCTGCGGCTGATGCTGTTGAAAGAAAAATTCCAAAGCAACAGTAGCATAGCAGCTTTTCGGCAAGGTAAAATTGATTTTGATTTTTTGTTTATTCTGATTTAATTCATCATTTCCAACCTCTAAAATCTTTAAATCATTCAATTCAAAAAACAAGTCCCTGAAGCCGCCTTCGGAAGTCAGCTCAGGCATCTGGCTTATTATAAAGTCCCTTGGATTCAGCTTTTCTTTTTTCATTGTTTTTTTAAATATATTCTTTAATGAGGCATTTTTCACCGAATTCAACTCAAAATCAAATCCTATTATCGGGATTTTGATATTTTTTAGTTTGCTGTTGCTGTCTAAATACTGCAAAATCATTTTATTGAATAAAAACGACTGGTAAGAGTGGACAAAAAGCCTTCTTGTTTTTAGCGGAATCAGCCTTATTGCTTCGATATAATTATTTTTATTTTTTTGCAAATAATTTTTTATTTTTTCTTCCATCAATCCATTATTTTCTAAAATTAACTTGATGGCTTTCTTAAAATCCCTTTCAATAATTGCCTTTCCAACGATATGGTTGTTTTTGCTGAATCTCTGCGAGCCATAAAGGTTTGGAATTTTTAGTCGTTTATTTTGGAATTTTTTTATTTTTTTAATTTGATTGCCGTCTAAATTTCTGATTATTATTGTGAACTCATTTCCTTTCAAATCCCCAAGCGAAATCGGCTCCTTTCCATTACCAATATATTTTAGCCCAATATTGTTAAATTTGGCATTTTCAAAATTTTTGCTTCCTCTGAAAATTGATATTTTTTGCTCAGTTATTGCATTTTTGTCCTTGTTGCCTGCAAACCCCATATTTTTCAATGGAATTTTGAATTTGTCTGACAAAACTTGCAGTGCATCAATTGTTGTATAGCTTGTTTTTTTAAGCAGATAATATGCATATTGCCCATTTTCCTTAATTTTCAAATTGCTTATTTCTTTTACTATGAAGTCTTGTGGGAGCCTCTTTATTTGGTGCATATAACTTCAGGAATATAGAATTCTTTTTAATTATTTCCCAATCAGCTTAATCACATCAATCATCCTTTCGCTGAAGCCCCACTCGTTGTCGTACCATGCAATAACCTTGACAAAATTGCCCCCAATCACGTTTGTCAATTCAGAGTCAAAAATTGCGGAGTTCGGGTTTGTTATTATGTCCACTGAAACAAGCGGTTCTGTAGTGTACTCCAAAATTCCTTTTAATTTTTTAGCTGCATCATTGAAAACTTTATTTATTTCCCCCTTTGTCGTGCTTTTTTCAAGTTCGCATACAAAGTCTGTTACAGAGCCGGATGCGACTGGCACCCTGAAAGCCAAGCCGTCAAGTTTCCCTTTTAGTTCTGGGATTACCTCTGCAACCGATTTTGCAGCGCCTGTTGTTGTGGGTATTACAGAGACAGCCGCATGCCTTGCGCGCCTTAAATCCTTGTGAGGAGCATCAACAAGCTTCTGGTCTGCTGTATAGGCATGTATTGTAGTCATGAAGCCCCTTTTGACTGTGAAATTGTCGTGAAGAATCTTCACAAGCGGCGCAAGGCAGTTTGTCGTGCAGGATGCATTTGAAACAATATGGTGCCTCCTTTTGTCATACATTTTTTCATTGACACCCATCACAATTGTTATGTCCGGGTTTTTTGCAGGGGCGCTTATCAGCACTTTTTTAGCGCCCGCATTAAGATGCGATTGGGCGCTTTCCCTGTCCGTAAACCTGCCTGTGCTCTCTACAACAACGTCTATTTTCATGTCTTTCCATGGCAATTTTGAAGGCTCCAGAACCGAGAGGACTTTTATTTTCCTGCCGTCGATAATTAATGAGCCATCTGCTGCTTCAATTTTGCCTTCATATTTTCCGTGCACAGAATCATAATTGAAAAGATGCGCCAAAGTTTTTGCGTCTGTTACGTCGTTTATGGCAGCCCAGTTTATTGCCTTGTCTTTTATCCCTGCCCTTAGAACAAGCCTTCCAATCCTGCCAAAGCCGTTTATGGCAACATTTATCATGCTAAAACCCAGTTATAACTTATATAAAAAGATTGCGGGCTTACCCAAGCCTTATGATTACAGAGCCGTTGATTTTTGTTGCGTAGTCTGTTTATATCTCCAGAATTTTTGCTATTCTTTACTTTTGCATTCTTTAAGAATCCTCTTAATTTTCTTTTTTAAGCCTGGCAAGTCCTTTTTCACAATATTCCAAACAATATTTAAGTCCACCCCGAAATAGTGGTGTGTAACTTTGTCTCTTGTACGGATAATATCGCTCCATTCAATTTCCGGGTATTTGTTTCTAAAGTCAGTTGGAAGGTTTTTAGCTGCTTCCCCAACTATCTCAATTCTTCTGATTATTGCATCCTGAAGCTTCATATTTTTTGTTAATCTTTCTTTTGTTAAGTCTTTTGCGTATGATTCGATTCTTTTTATGCTCTCTAAAATATGTTCAATGAAAATTAGAGGCTCCTTTTTCATAATATTTTTACCTCTTCCTTCAGAATTCTGCTTTTAAGCAGCGGATGAATTGAATTATAGGTAAGCAAATCCACCTTTTTCTTTAGCTTCTTTTCCAATTCCAATTCTATGCCAGCAAACCCAAATCCTATCCCTTTTGGGGGTTGTATCACTATATCTATATCGGATTTCTTGGTAAATTCCCCTCGTGCATAAGAGCCGAATATGCCCGCCCTTACAACTCCGTTCCTTTTTAGGGTAGGAACAACCTTGCTTTGGATGCTTCTTATAATTCTAGTTTTTTTAGGTTGCATTTTGCATTCTTCAAAATTTAAAACATTTTAAAGTTTAAATAATTAACTGATTTTTACCCAATCCTTATGATTACAGAGCCGTTTACCTCGCTGATTCTTGTGAAAGGCTGCTGCAGCAATGGCTGCTGTGTTGATGTTTGTGCTTCTTCACTTCCATGCCACCCCGGGCTTAAAACAATCAGTATCTTAGGGGTAGCATTGCTTTCAATCTCCTTAGCCTCTTTTTCCAATTCATCCACTTCCTCAAACACCTCTTCAGCAACTGCATTGCCGGTTATCAGATTGTCTCCTGCCAATAATCCTTCCAAATCCTCTTTTGTTTCTATATTGTCAATTTCGCTTTCATTCCCAATAACCTCTTTAGCCTTCTCTTTAAGCTTCTTAACACCTTCATCCCTTAATCTTCTGGCCTTAAACTGCTCTGTTTTAGTTCCCTCTAATTCAATTGGCTTCTTGCCTTCATCATAATCTTCCAAAGCAAAGCCAATAATCCTTCCTGATTGGGTGGCTTTCATTGCATACCCTTCCTTTGAGGAGGCAGCCAAGGCATCCCCTCTCTTAATAGCTCCATTCTCTAATGAAACTTTGACAGCAACCCTTCCCAACAAAGCAACAGCATACCCGTCAAACCCACCCCTCCAGTTGCCAATAACTAAAGAAGCATTCGGGCTAACAACTCCAACAACATTCTGGTAAGGCTTATTGGACTTCAGAACATGATTGTCCAATGTTTCATCAGCAACAACCAAATCTCCTTCTTCCAATAATTGAGTTGACGGAATCTTTTCTGCAATGTCTGGGTTGGTGTATGCAGATGTGCCCTTGTATAAAGTGCCAGTAATGTTGGCGTTGCCTACTACAACCAAAGCTTCTGTTGGGGCTGTGTGTTTTATGCCTATGTTGCCTGATGGATTAAAATATACAGTTCCAAATGCGTCCAAGTGTATTGTTGTTGAAGATTGGTCCCCTATATTAAGCTCGGCGTTATTGCCACTGGTTGATTCAATGCGCACCAAAACATTATTTGATGTGCCTTTAAAAAGTGCTGTGGGAATGCCAGATGCCCTAACACTAAAGTTCCCTCCATTGACACTCAATAATTCTGCCGGACTCGTCGTCCCGATGCCGACGTTGCCTGAACTATCAACATATAAACCTGGACCCGTTGAACTTCCAGAAGCATTGAATGTACCAGCAACTGTTAATTTGCTTCCAGGGCTCGTCGTCCCGATGCCGACGTTGCCGTTATAGTCAATGCGCATCCTTTCGTGCATGTCATAATCTTGACCACCAGCAACCCTTCTCGTCCAAAAAGTTAAATCCCCACCTTGCCAGTCTGCGTTTACAGCCTCTCCCCTCTGTTGCCCGGCGATAATTGCGTATTGAGAATTGTAAATATTGGGAGTCTCAGTATCTTCCCTAGATGAGAAAGCAATATAAGGCGAATATGTGTTTGGCAGTGTATCACCCGTTCCATGTTTGTTATAAAGAGATATGCCTGTCTGAGATGGGGCATCAGTAGCAGTAATATCACTTGAAATAGATAATAAAGGATTTTGACTTTGGTATAATTCCTGATTACCAGTTCCAAATCCACCTAATTCATGCCCGGGGGTGGTACCATTCCGCCCACCAATATCTAAATCGGTACTTGGAGCTGCCGTGTTGATGCCGACATTTCCACTTGAGCCATTCACATACAGCACATTGCTTAAATTAACGCTTCTTCCGTCTGTGCCAGATGCAACTTGCAATAGATAATTTGGAGCAGTCGTCCCAATCCCTACATTCCCAGAACCGTCAATAAATAGCCGGGCGGTATTATTTGTGTCCAGCTGCAACCCATGGGCTGTATCAGTCCCTATCTCAAAGGTATTGTTTGACATAATGATGCCGCTGCGGGAGCTGATGTCCAATTCCTCAGTCGATCCAGAACGGGTGATTCTCAAGCCGTTAAATGCATCTGCATTAGCCATCTGGATATGCAGCTTTGTCTGTGGACTCGCCGTCCAAATCCCAACCCTACTGTTAGTGCTGTCAGCAAACAATGTGGAATTTCCAATGCTAACATTGCCATCAACACTAAGATTGCCCCTAATCGAAACATTGCCAGCATTGATTAAATTATTCCCTGATAAATTCAAGTTCCCAAAAACATTGATGAAATTGCCAGTTGTCAGTTCAATAGAGGTTGCTGCGTAAGCTAAAGTAGTCAAAACTAAGATAAATAAAAATAATAAGAATATAGGAAGTATGACTTTGCCAAAAAACGAAACATTTTTATAGTTATTACCCCTATTATCCTTTACAGTGTGAGATTCGGCAGTTTCCGAATCCAAACAGAATTCATGTGAAACTCCTCTTAGCCAAAAAGGTGTTTTGTCCAGACTACGTGTCTGCTTTTTTCTTTTTTCTTCTTTTGTATGTTCTGTATCTGTGTATAAGTGTGAGCGCGGCGGGATTTTCGAACCGTTATCGAACCCGCATCCTCCTCTTAGCCAAAAAGGGGCTTTGTCCATTAAGCTACGCGCCCTTTCCACTACACCTAAGCTGGATTCATTAGAAAGATATTTAAATAGGTTTTGTTTTATACCTCTTGTCCTTGGGAATACCAGATCTTGTTTGGGTGCATTAGTCAGATTGTGGGACCCACTTTTTTCTTTTTTATTTTTATTTAAACTTTTATTATAACTTATTCCTCCAACTCTCAAAATCTTCTCTTTCTCTATCCCAATCAAGTTATTCTTCCCCATATTCTATTCCAAGCTCCTCAACCAGCTTCATTGTCTTCTTAGAATCACGTATCTTCCTCAGGGCATTGCTCAAAAACCCAGAAACAGCAGGCTGTGAAATCTTGAGCTTTGTAGCTATCTCATTCTGCCTCAACCCCTTCTTTCTAAGCTCCAAAACCTGTATTTCCCTTCTTGTTATCAATATAACCTTTATAACTTATAATACTTATATTTAAATCTTTCGGTAAAATCAAGCCTTTTCAGGCAAAAATCAAAGGCAAGCAGAATCAGAGGGGCACCCATTTAAGCAAAGCAATAGCATGGGTCTCCCGTGTTTTTTGAATTAAAAGTCATTGAAATGGATTGAAAAGAATTGAAAATGATAGAAAATCAAATTAAAAAACAATCCAAAGAATACACTAAAAATAAAAAATCACGAGAGCGACTTGTCGATAAATGCTTTGCATTTTCGATCATGCTCGAGAATCTTTGATTCTCGACATTTAGATATGCAGCATGATTAAAGTAATCCGCTTGTGATTCTTAAACCAGAAGTATAACAATCTATTACTTCAACATCCTTATCATATCCTTCAGCTTTCTTGTGTTAATAATGTCATTCTTCGTTGCCCATCCTCTTCTTGCAGTCCCAATCCCCAATTTGAAGAAATGAAGCTGGTCTGTATTGTGGGCGTCAGTGCTTATAACCAGTTTTACTCCAGCCTTTACAGCAGCCCTTACATGGCTGTCCCTCAAGTCCATCCTCTCAGGATAGGAGTTTATCTCCATAATTGTATTTGTTCTTTTTGCAGCGTCAAAAACAGCTTCCAAGTCAATGTCATAGCTTTCCCTTTTTGTTATCAGCCTTCCGGTAGGATGCGCAATAATGTCAACATTCTCATTTTCTATCGCTTTTACCATTCTTCTTGTTATCTTCTCTTTCGGATTCTTGAAGCCAGAGTGAATGCTTGCAACAACAATGTCCATCTCCTTCAAAACTTTGTCAGGCATGTCCAGCTTTCCGTCGTCTGTTATGTTGACTTCCACTCCTTGCAATATTTCAATTCCGCTTAATTTTTTGTTTAATTTATCAATCTCTTTTCTTTGCCCTTTGATTCTTTTCTCATCCAAGGCATTTGCTATTGCAAGCTTTCCGGTATGGTCTGTGATGCAAATATACTCATGCCCGAGCTTTTTTGCGGCAAGAGCCATCTCCTCTACTGTGTTGTTGCCGTCGCTCCACTTTGTGTGCATCTGCAAATCGCCTTTTATATTGTTATAGCCTATCAGCTTTGGCAGCATATGGTGCTGCGCCATCTCAATCTCGCCTTCATCCTCCCTCATTTCAGGCTCGATATAGTCCATGCCCAGTTTTTTATACACTTCCTCTTCTGTCCTGCCTGCAACAAGCCTGTTTGTCCTGCTGTCAAACAAGCCGTACTCGCTCAGCTTGAGCCCTTTCTCTATTGCAATCCTCCTTAGGATTATATTGTGCTCCTTGTTGCCCGTGAAATAAAGCAGCGCTGCGCCAAAAATATTGTCATTCAAAACCCTCAGGTCAACCTGCATGCCTTCTTTCAGCCTTACAGAAGATTTTGTAGGCCCCTTTGCAAGCACCTGGGCAACATTCGGCATTTTGGCGAAAAAGTCTATCACTATTTGAGGGTTCTTTGATGTTGCAAGAATGTCAATGTCACCAATTGTTTCCTTCATCCTTCTGGTTGAGCCTGCAACGCTGACTTTTTGCACTTCCTTTAACGCTTTCAGGTATTTTGTGACTTCCTCTGCACTTCCCAATGCGAATCCCAAAGGCACCCTGTCCTTTGACTTTTTTGCAAACTCTATGCTCTTAATGATATTCTGCTCAACTGTCGGCCCAAGCCCCTCTATTTTTTGTATCTTGCCCTGCTTTGCTGCCTTCTCCAAGCCAGCCACATTCTTGATTTTTAATTCCCTGTAAAGCTTTAGGATTGTTTTTGGGCCCATACCCTCAATCCTGCCGAGGCTTTCCATGTCAACTGGGGTTTTTTTCTTTAATTCATCAAGATGCTTCAATTTCCCTGTTTTCAGGAACTCGTCAATCTTCTTTGCTATGCCTTCCCCTATGCCGGGAAGTTCTTCCAATCTTCCATCTTTCCAAACCTGCTCGATGTCTTCAGAAAGCCCTTCAATAACCAAAGCAGCTTTCCTGTAAGCCCTCACCCTGAAAGTGTCATCTGCAAACTCAAGATAATCAGCTATTTCATTAAGAAGCTCTGCAACCTCTATATTTTTCATAGAATGGGATTTTATTTTTTATGTATTTAAAGATTTGTGGTTTTATTCAAAAACTCATCAGCCTTTCTCAGCAATTCCTTAGCATTGTTGAAAGTCAGCTTTTTGTAAGCATGCTCGTAGCCCATCCACGCATATCCAATATGCTCCTTGGACAGTTCAACATGCTCTGTTGCCGACTGGGCAAGAAAAAAAACAACCTCCTTGAAAATTGTTTCATCGCCATTTTTGTAAAAATACTTTACCAGTTCCCTAAACCCATCAACAAACTCTATGTCCTCGATGCCAGTCTCTTCCTTGATTTCCCTTGCAGCAGTTTGCTCTTCCTTCTCATTCTTTTCCTGCTTGCCTTTTGGGAAATCCCAGTGCCCGGCTTCATAATGAAGAAGGAGGTATTTTACAGAGCCATCTTTTTGCTGTTTAAAAACAACAGCTCCGCAGCTTTTTTCTTTGGGCATTAAAAACGGTAATTTCAATGGCTATAAAAGTTTTATTCACTAAAATAGAAACATTTATATATAACCTATACTATATAATATCTACTTCACAACATATATACTATACAACAACAAAGTTTATATATGACAAGCTCTCTTTCCGTCTGCAATAGCTTTCTAAACCTATTGCGATTAATGTTCATAAATTAGCCACTTCAGGCTATTATATTGGAAGAAAACGGGGTGGAAAGGCAAAAGTGCATAGTAAGAGAAATAGGGATAAACCTGTCACATTTTTAACTTATCCCACCTTTTAAGGGTGTGTGGAAGTTTTTATCACCTCTTTTCTTCTGCGCTTAACCTTAAAAGAGTGGGGTTTTATACCAAGGGAAAAAATGAAACTAACCAACACAAAAGTATACGACACTGTCAAGGAAGTTATAGGAGAAGACTCCCTTAAGATAATTGAGTACCTCAAGGACAAGAAGAACATTTCTGACTTCAAGATAGCAGAAAAGGTTGACAAAGACATTCATGAAGTGCGCAATATCCTTTACAGGCTCTACAACTTCAATCTTGTTTCATATTACAGGAAGAAAGACAGGCAGAAGGGATGGTACATAAGCTACTGGACTTTCAACAAGAAAAGGGTCAAGGAATTGCTTGACAAAACCAACAGGGACAAGCTGGCGCGATACACCCAAAGGCTCAGGGAAGAGGAGGCAAATATCGGCAATTTTTACCTTTGCCCGAATGCCTGCGTCAGAGTTGGCTTTGACAAGGCTGTTGACTTGGAATACAGGTGTCCGGAATGCGGCAACATACTCAACCACCAGGATAATACAAAAACCATTGATTTCCTGAGGACAAAGATTAAAGAGCTGCAGAACGGGCATGCGCTGGGAAACGGAAGGGTTAAAGGAAGGGCTTGAATAATTAAATAGATGATTTAATGTTCAGATACATTTCCTTTGGTTCCAATATATATTTCTCCATCAATATTCACAAACCTTATTTTTCCTAAATGACTAGCCAGTATAAAAGATATTGAAGCAAAGTCGCTTATTTCCTGCCCAGGCGAGAATCTTATATAATTTGTTTCCTCCTCAACATTTGTTTGGCTCATTCCTTGTTGCGGATAAATTGTGGTTAGGTGGACTTTGCCTAGCTGGTCTCTTTCATAAGAAAAACAAGCTACCAATCGTTTTTGTAAATCTTGTACCACAATCTTGCCATTATTTAATAAGTTAGGCATATTCTTAGAATCTGGAAATTGCATTACTATATAGTCAAGGTCTGATAATACAACCTGAGCTTCCTTTAAAATACCAGCTATGTCTCTGGAAGGTTGCGGAACCATCTTGTAAACCTTCTATCAGGCATCTACTATTTAATTATTTTGTTTTTAGTATTTTCACCACAAAAAACCCCTCTGTATCATTGTCTTGAGGCCAGATTCTAAGGCATTTCTTGATTTCTTCGTTGTATTTTTTGTCATCAAACTCAAGTATTGCAGGGCTTCTTTTAATGTCCAATTTTATTTCCTCAATCTTTGCATTTTCATATTTGTTGATTAAATAATTGACAACTTCCTCGTTTTCTTCAGGCTCAAGGGAGCATGTTGAATAAACCAAAGTTCCATTGCCTTTTAATAAATTAAACCCAGTTTCAATCAGCTGCCTTTGGGTTATTGCAAGCCTCCTGACCATGTCCGGGTTCCAGATGCTTATTGTCTTCAGGCTTTTCCTTATAGTGCCTGTGCCGGAGCATGGCGCATCCACAAGGATTTTGTCAAACTCTATGCCGCTTCTTTTAAACCACTGCCCTTCCATCAGTGTAATTATGGAATTTGTCACTCCGCACCTCTGCAAGTTGATTGACAAGGGCTTCATCCTCTCAATTGTGTAGTCGTTTGCTATCAGAATGCCCTTGTTTTCCATGTACTGCGCAATCTGCGTTGTCTTTGAGCCCGGAGACGCTGCAATGTCCAAAACAATTTCATTTGGTTTTGCCTCTAAAATAACAGGCGGAATCATGGATGCTGCTTCCTGTATGTAGAAATAGCCAAGCGAATGCTCGATTAAATTACCGATGTCCCTTCTTTCTTTTTTTGTATGCTCAATCCAGAAGCCTTCCCTGCACCATGGGATTTGCTTCAAGTCCCAGTCTTTTTCAAGCCTTTTTTTTAATGCATCGACTGGCATTTTCAATGTGTTGACTCTTATCGAGCGCTGCAGAAAAGACAAGGAGCATTGTTTGAAAGCTTCCCAGTCAGTAAGCTTTGAGTACCTTTCAATGAATTTGGGCTTGAATTCTATTTCTGGCGCATTGTGAAAAGGCTTTGTTTCCATTTTTGGTTTGCAATTGTCTTTAACATTAAAGACTTTTGTATTTTATCCCGACTTAAATAAGTTGACAGTAAGATTTAAAATACAATATAGGTTACTTAGGATATGAAATCCAGATTAATAGATATGGCATCCTTCTCCAAATTATCATTAGAGGAAAGAACTGCCGTTTTATGCTCAAAGCTGAGGGTAGGTAGGGGTGAATTACATGAATTTTCAAGTGCTGGTGGGGTAGGAAGGGAAGACTTAATAGAGGCTGCTGTGTTTTTGTACTTAAGGCTTAAGTTTTTGGGATACAGCAAGGCATCTGCACTATCTCACATAACAAGCGGTATACTGGGACTTGTCATATTCCCTAACAATAACGTGCTGGAAGCAGGCTCATCGGCAGCTACGGCAATAAACAAGTCATTCAGGAATGAAAGAAATGAATTGGAAGAGGAGATTGGGTTTTCTGTCACTGCACCGGAAATATTGAGGATAGAAACATTCCGTTGTGCAGAGAACAAAGAGTTGAGAATAAACGCTGTTGGGGCAAGAAGGAGATGGGGAACAAAAGTTGAATTTTCCTCGTATGACTTGATAAGGGGCATTAAGCTGCCCATGCAGATAACACCCTACGAAACTGCGTTTTTAGGGGCTATTTATCCTCAGATGAGCTTTGTCGAGCATAAAAATACTGTAAGGATGTACGATAAGGATGGCAAAAACAGAGGATTATTTAAACTGCTGAAAATTATGTCAAAGGACATGTTTAACATCCAAAATAACAATAACAATTCTTCAAATCTATTCTTGAGTTCGAGGGCGGTCTATACTTGGCTTACAGAAATTCTAGGGTTGAAGAAAGAGCTTGATGGAAGAATTTTCCCAGAATTTAATGAAATATGCGGCAGCAAAACTGCAGCGGCTAGTGAGGAATCATTTTTATATGGGCTAATAGCAAGGAGAGCTTTAATGTACAGACAAAGAAAATCTCCACATTTTGTTATAAATTCCTCTAGCAGGCTATTCCTGACGCGAGTTAAGGATTTATCAGAAAAATATGAATTAAGACCGCATTTGATGACCGAAGATGATGGAGGAGGGCGTGGCAGATTGATATACTGTGCTGCAGATGTGCAAACAATAGAAAAAGCAAATGTGTTGAAAGGTAGTTTGCCAACTGATGCAGCTTATAAGGGAGGTTTTTTTAATCCGTCTCATGTAGCAAATCTATCTTAAGTCTTTCACCATATAAACCCCTTCCAGCCCGTATTCAATCTTCCTGAAGTACTCCCTTGCGCCAATCCCTGAAATCACGACCATCTTGTCTTTGCTTTCCTGCCTTGCAATTTCCTCTGCTTTTGCCATCAGGCTTTTTCCAATTCCCCTGTGCTGGAAGCTTTCATCGCTTTTTCTGCCAATCTGCGCTGCTGCTGAAAACACATGAAGCTCCCTTATCAGTGCAGAATCTTTTGTAATCTCCTGCCTTAAAAACTGCGAAGGAAATCTCATTCTGCAGAACCCGAACAGAACGTCATTGGTTAAATCTTCTGCAGCAATAAAAAATTCCTTTCCATTGGAAGCTTCGTATTCTGCTGTTGTTGTTTGGATTTTGTTAAAATCAATTTTCTTGCCGTTTTTCAAATTAAATCCAGCCTCTCTGCATCTGATACACTTACATATTATATTTTTTTCATTACATAGTATATTAACGTACTGCCTAAGATTAGTTCTGTCAACACCCGATGCGGTTGCAAAAGTCGGTATATCCCTTTGAACTCTCATTATTCTGCACCATTTCGGCACAAATCGCTTGGCTTCTGCGATTATTTCAGCAGCCTCTTTTGTTGCCAATGGAACAAAATCCCCATTTTTCCAATCGTCATAAAGCTTTGTTCCTTCCATCACCATGCACGGATATACCTTTAGCATATCTGGGCGATAATCCGGATTTTCAAAAAGCTGCTTTAAACCTTCCAAGTCCATTTCTTTTGTTGTCAAGGGCAGCCCCGGCATGTAATGGCAGTTGATTTTGAAGCCCAGGTCTTTCAGAATCCCAATTGACTCGATGTTGTCGGCAACTGAATTGCCCCTATTTGTTGCATGAAGAACTTCATCATAAATTGATTGAATGCCAATCTCAACCCTTGTGCATCCAAGCTCAAGCATCAGGTTGCCGTGATAAAGCTTGCCAAAGTCGCTTTTTGTCTCAATGGTTAAGCCAACACACCTTATAATGCAGGTTTCATTTTCTTTTTGTATCTGTTTTAGTGAAAGATTTTTATTATCTTCATTTTTTAATTTTGATTGGATATTTTTTATTGCCAAAATATTTGGATTTCCATTGGTACTTCCAATTTCACTATTTAACTTATCATTAAAATTACCTACATCATCAAAAAAATTACTATATGAATTATTGCTAAAGAGCAACTCCCGGGCTTTTTCCATCATTTCTAATTTATTCAAGTCCAGATTTTTTATCTGCATCAATTTTTGCTGGATTTTTTTGACTCTTTTGTCTTCTTCGCCCATTATTCTCGGCAGCTCAAAGAATTTCTTGAATTTCAGCATGTCAATCTCCCCGTTTTCGCTGAAGAACAATCTTGAGAAGTCGTTCATTGCTTTCAGCGCATACTTTACAAAATATTCCTGGTATGCTTTCGGGAAAAATGTGAAAGTTCCTCCTTGGATGATTATCTCTGCCTTGTCAGGGACCCTCCCCATTGCGACATAGTGCTCAAGCCTGTTAAAAACAATCAGATAAGGGTCGTAATTGTTTCTTATTGCACGCCTGGTTGACGGCTCCTTGCCTGTGTAGCTCTGCGGCACATCCCCAAAAGCGCTTCCGGGGCCTCCGGGGCAGTAAGTGCATGGCCCTATGCCTTTCATTGCATGGGGGCATGGATAAGGCTCTGACATCAGTGCAATAGGAGATACTCCGCTTATGGTCCTTACAGGCTTCAATGAAAGCAATTCCCTGAACTTTTCCCTTTCACGCTCGGAAGCGGCAAAATAAATGTCTGCGTTTTTTGGAACATGGATTAAGCCGTGAGCTTTGTGATTATTTAAAATTTTAAGCTTCAGCTGGTTTAATTCACGCTGGCTCCTTGGGATGCTTTTTTGAATTTCTTCCGCTATTTCCGCGCAGGCTTGCTCAAATTCGTCCATAATGCATAGAATTGGTTTTTTCTTTTTAAATGTTGACTTCAGCAGCCTCGTTTCGCGTCTTGTAGTACTTGAACAGCTCAATTGCGATTGCGCCGATGCTTGATATAGCCACTATAAAAATAAACTCTGCAATGCCCAGCTGCGACATATCAACAAGCCTTCCGAAAGAAGGAATGAAAATGGAAGCTGCAATAACCATGAACGAGCTAAGCGCGGCCAAAATCAGGTATTTGTTTCTGAACAGCCCGACTTTTACGGCAGGGTAAATTGTTGACCTGCTCGCAAATGCCTGGTAAAGCTCAAACATGCTTATAGTCAAAAAAACAGCTGTCTGCGCCATAAAAAGATTATCTTTCCCAAAATAAAACCAGCTGAATACCAGCAAGGCTGTAATAGTCATAACTATTGGATAATAGACAAGGAAAGGATTCAGTCCTTTGAATATAGGCTCATCCAGTTTGCGCGGCTTTCTCGCCATTGCATTCGGCTCATAGGGGTCTGCGCTCAATGCAAGCGCCGGCAGCCCGTCTGTCACAAGGTTTATCAGCAGTATCTGTGTTGCAGTCAATGGCAATGGCAGACCAAACACTATGCCCAGGAATATTATCAGGACTTCGCTTATGTTTCCGGAAAGCAAAAAGCCTATGTACTTCCGAATGTTGTCATACACCCCCCTGCCCTCCTCAACCGCATTGACTATTGATGCAAAATTGTCGTCAGTCAAAATCATTGCGCTTGCCTCTTTTGCGACATCCGTGCCTGTGATTCCCATTGCAATTCCGATGTCAGCCTTTTTCAGCGCAGGCGCGTCATTTACCCCGTCGCCTGTCATTGCAACAACATGCCCTTTTTTCCTCAATGCATCAATAATCTTTATTTTGTGCTCTGGATTCACTCTTGCGTATATTGCTATGTCTTCAACCCAGTCCTCGAGGTTTTTGATTTCGTCAAGCATCTGCCCTGTAACCACTTTTCCGCTGAGCCCTATCTCCCTTGCCACCGCTTTCGCTGTAACTTCATGGTCCCCTGTGACCATCACAACCTTAATGCCTGCCTTATTGCATTTTTCAATTGCCAGCTTTACTTCCTCCCTTGGCGGGTCAATCATTCCCTGAAGCCCCGCAAAGATAAGATTCTTTTCAGGCTCCTTGTCAGTGACTATTGTTTTGTATGCAAACCCAAGAACCCTTAATGCAGAGTCTGCAAATTCCTTGTTTGTCTCAAGAATCTCTTTTTTCATCCCGTCTGTGAGTTTTTTTACATCCCCGTTCATGCTGATGTAGCTGCACAGCCTCAGGACGACTTCAGGAGCGCCTTTGATGTAGGCAAGCTTTTCGCCACGGCGCTTGTGTATTGTTGTCATCATCTTCCTTTCGCTTGTAAATTCAATCTCATCTGTCCTTGGAAACTCAATCTCCAATTCCTCTTTTTTCAGCCCTGCTTTTGCAGCGCTTACAATCAAGCAGCCTTCAGTCGGGTCGCCAATCACGCTGCTGCCTTTCAGCTCTGCATTGTTGTTTAATGCCCCTATCCTCAGGAGAAGCTCGGTTTCATCTGTTTTGACAGGCTTGCCTTTGAATAAAAACTGCCCTTTTGTTTCATAGCCTATACCAGTAACCTCGATTACTTTGCCGTTAACAAACAGCTTCCTGACAGTCATCTCATTTGCTGTCAAGGTGCCTGTTTTGTCGCTGCATATCACAGTTGTGCTTCCCAAAGTCTCGACGCTTGGCAGCCTCCTTACCAGTGCATTTTTTTTCAGCATCCTTTGCGTGCCTATCGCGAGCGCCATCGTGACAATTGCAAGCAGCGCCTCGGGGATTGCGGCAACAGCCACAGCCACAGCCACTATGAGGTTTTCAAGCAATGGCTTTTCCTGAAAAATGCTTGCGACGGCAAAAATTATTACTGCAATCACTATCACTACCTTCCCAATCCATTTTCCAAGCTCGTCCATCTTCTTCTGCAACGGGGTTGGCTCTGGCTTTACAGCCTCTATCATGGTTGCAATCTTGCCGATTTCAGTTTGCATTCCTGTCGCTGCAACAACTGCTTTGCCCCTGCCGCTCACAACAATCGTGCCGGAAAAAGCCATGTTTTTCATGTCGGCTACCTGGATTTTCTCAGGCAAAGCTTCAGTGTGCTTCTTTACAGGCTGCGACTCTCCTGTCAATGCAGCTTCCTGAGTCTGTAGGTTAAAAGCCTCCAATAAGCGCGCATCTGCTGGAATCTTGTCGCCTGTTTCCAGAAAAATAACATCCCCAGTCACTATATCTTTTGAGTCGATTTCTTTTCTTTGCCCGTCCCTTATTACCGTTGCCTTGAGCGATGCCAGCCTTTTCAATGCCTCTATTGCCCTTTCAGCCCTGTATTCAAGTATAAACCCAAGCACTGAGATTAGTATGATGATAATCAATATTACAATAGCGTCAATGTATTCCTTGAGAAATGCCGAAATAACAGTCGCTATAATCAGAATCCAGATGACAATGCTCTTGAACTGGTTGATGAAAATTTCAAATGGAGAAACCTTTTTCCCCTCCTTAATCTCATTCAAGCCGTATTGCTTCAGCCTTTCCCCTGCTTCCTGCTGGGAAAGCCCTTTATCTGCAGTTTTAAGCTCCCTTAAAGCCTGCTCTGCAGTTTTGTCGTGCATCCTGCTCACAAGAAGCTGCCGGTGTTGCTGACGTTGTCCTCTTTCGGCTTTGTCTTCATATCCTTTAATTTAATTATGAAATATTCGAGGCAGTCCAGGCCGCAGAAGCTTGCCTTCTTCTTGAAGTCATCCGGCCCGAACACCAATGTGTAGTTGCTTGTCCCGTAGAAATTCAGATCGTTTGAGCATGTTACGCATACCTTTTCGTGCTCCTTAAGCCTCTTTTTTATTTTGTCTTCCAGCAGCCTTTTCAGCGCTACTGCGCCGGTGTCTATATCGCCCTTGAAGCGCATCAGCTCATTGTAGTCTAAAATGTCAACCACATCCTCAAACTTCCTGCTCATTAAGCTCACCTCATTGTTTGTTGAATTTTTATTGCATCCCCGGATAAATTTTTAATCAAAACCTTATTTCCCACCTCCCACATCCTCGAACTTTATGTACCACTTGTTGGCTTCATCGTCATAAGCGAAAATGACATTGTACTTCTTGTTCTTGTCAAGCATGAGAAGGATAGGCATAGGGATAGTTGTCTCAAAGCTAGAGCCTCGCCTGTAAAGCTTTCTTTTGAACTCCATGTTACTTATTTTTTTACTTAATAAAATACTTATTTATAAATTTAGTGATTAAATATCTTTTAAATCTTTAAAAACAACAGAAAATACTTATTTTATTACCTATTTAAATACTTATTGATTTTAAATTTAAATATCTTAGACAACAACGTTTTTATACTTTTACGAATTATTGAAATAAATGGAAGTGTATATAGATGTTATTCCTCTTGACAAGTCTCCCATAGGACCTAAAATTAGTGTATTCTACAGTCCTGAACATGATGTTGCTGTAGCAATACGCATGTCTCTGCTTGGAGACCGCAAAATGCCGCTTAGCCAACACAACATCTTAAGAGTAAGAAAAATGCACCAAGGAGGAAAACTAGATAGATTTGAATGTGATGATGAATCAGTACGGAGATTATTTGAAGTAGAACAGCAATATTTCCGTGCACTGGAAAATCCGGATATATCCCAAGGTCTCTCAGATTTGGAAAGGTTAGTCAGGAAGCCACTATATGATATGCTTAAAGAAGTGGGACTAATTACAACACTACAAAAAACAATTTAAACTACATCTAATTAGTCTTTTAAATGCAAGTCATCGCCATCATCGCCTCTTCCAAAGACTTGGCAGGAATCAACATAAGAAACAATTTGCTTGAATTGTTCAACTTTCAAAAAACAAATGAGAAATTTAACGGAAATGATGTTTATCAATTTAGCAAAATTAAAAATAAAACCATAAAATCATATTTAATCAATGACGGCTTAATCTTTGCAGAAAACATTGACAAAAAAATCAATGCGGATTTCTTTATTTTTGCATCAAAGCACCGCTCAAAGGAAAACACCCCTTCTTTTACAGCGCATCCGATTGGGAATTTTGGCAGCGCAGATTTAGGTGGCAGGGAAAAAACATTGTGCTTTTCATCTGCGGTTTTATTGAAAAATCTGTTTGTCGGGCTGGGCAATGCAGGAATGGAAAAGCCGGATTATGAAATCACTTTGGAAGCCACTCACCACGGCCCTTATGTTGAAAAGCCGGCTGTTTTTATTGAAATAGGCAGCACTGAGAAAGAATGGAGCGGCAGGGAAAATGGAGAAATAATTGCAAAAGCAATAATAAACGCATTAAGCAACGAAGGCAATAGCCATAAAATTGCAGTCGGCATCGGCGGCCCGCACTACTGCTCTAATTTCAACAAAATCCTGTTAAGAACAGATATTGCAGTTTCACATATCTGCCCTAAATATCATTTGCAGGATTTGAATGAAAATCTCATAAAGCAATCAATGGAAAAAACAGCCGAGAAAGTTAATTTTATACTATTGGACTGGAAAGGGCTGGGAAAAGAAAAGCAAAGAATTCTGGATATTTTAAAGAATTTAAGTGTTGAAATAAAAAAGACTGAACAAATATTATAGGCTTATTTCTTCTTCTCTTCCTTCTTCGGAGTTTCTTTCTTGGCTTCTGCTGCAGGCGCAGCCGCTCCCGCTGCAGGCGCCGCTCCGGGCGCAGCCCCTGCCGCTGCAACTCCCTCAACAGGCAGCAATTCCTTTATCATGTCATCTGGAATGCCGGCAAGCACAAGCTTGGCTTTGATTTCTCCACGAGGCTTGCCTGCCATCTGCGCAATAATATCCTTTGCAATCTTCTCGAACTCTGCTTTTCTCTTTGCAAGCTCCTCTGCCAGCCTCTTCTTCTCTTCCTCAAGCTTTGCAAGCTCCTCTGCGCTAAGCTCTGTTTTCTCAAGCCTAATTTCCTCGTCAAACAAGCCGGCATCAACATCTTTAATAGTGTCTTTTGCAGGCTTTCCCTCAACAAGAATGCCCATTGACTGGCATGTTCCGATTATTTCCTTTACTTTTTCCTTCAACGATTTTCCTAATGTTGCAGTCTCCTTCATCTTTGCAATTTTAATGACCTGCTCAATGAGAATGTCAGCAACCATTTCGTGCTTTGCCTTTCCGCTTCCTTTCTCGAGATTTGCCTCTTTCTTGATTAAGCCGGAAGCTGGGGGAGTCCCGATAATGATTTCGTACTGCTTTGTTTCCTTGTCTATGAAAATCTTGACAGGCACCTGCATTCCCTGAAATGAAGAAGTCTTTTTGTTTATGTCTGATACAACCTGCCCTATGTTGACGCCCATGGGTCCAAGTGCAGGCCCTAACGGAGGCGCTGCAGTGGCTTTTCCGCCTTCAACCAAAACCTCGACTTTTTCCTTTGGCATTTTGATGAGTAATATGCTATTGTAACAAACCTTTGTTTAAAAATCTTTACAAGCCTTCTTCTTCCCCGCTATCCTCTTCCTTTTTTGTTTCTGGAGTGTCTGTCTCCCTTCTTACGACCTTGACAGCGTCCATCTTGACTGTTATGGGGATTGGGACAGCGGCTTCAAGCAGCTCAACAACAACCTCTTCCTTTGTCTTGTCAATCCTTGTGACCTTTGCATTTTCCCTCTTGAAAGGCCCTGAGATGATTTCAACAATGTCGCTCTTTTGTATGTTCATCTCGTGCTTTACCTGCTCAAGCATGTGCTCTATCTCTGAATATTTCACAGGATGCGCCAAAATGCCCCTTGCATACGGGATGTTGAAGGCTGCCTGCTCTGCATCTGTCTTTGTGGCTGCCTCTATGAAAATATAACCCCTCATGCCATGCGGCCTTATTACTGAGTAAACCTCGATTTTTTTCTTCTGGGCGTTGCTCGCCACAAAGTCCATAACCTGGTCCTCCCTGTTTGCAGTCGTCCTCAGGGCAAAAATTGTATCGTCTTCTTTTGACATGTTAGTACCCGAACTAGGCATTCACCAAAGTAAAGAAACCTAGAACATATTATGCTGGTAAAACTGCCCCTTTATAAAGTTTACCCAAAAAACAGTAGCTTAACCATCTGTATAACAAACCCTATAAGCCCGATAATCAGAATCCCCAGTCCGCTTACCTTGACAATTGTTTTGAACTCAATTGCATCAGGCTTTTTTGTGACTTTAAGCACCCTGAGGCATTCGCCGATAAAAGCTCTGATTTTGTATTTCCATGAATTAATGTCTTCTGTTTCTTCCATTTTTTTGGAGTATTTCTTGTTACTATTTAAATATTGCACATTATGGATTTTATCTTTTTCTGAACCCAAACTTCTTGTTGTAGTCCTTGTGGTCAATAATATCCAATACAAAAGCAATAATCTCTATTTCATCGCTTTCAAGCGTGTAAATCATCCGCCAATAATCCGGCAAGTCAACAATAAACAAATTATCTGCGTCATATTTTTTCCTGTATTCTTTTGGGATTAAATCTTTTTTTGCATTTTCTCCATAAAATGGATTGTTAGTAATAACATCAAATATCCTGTTAATAGCATTAAGAAGTGTTATATCTTTTGAGCTTGTAATTCCGTTACTGCGCTGCTCGCCAACTATTCCGTTTAAGTCTTTGAACGCTTTTTCTGCATCACCAACCAGTTTAATAGTAATCTTCTTTTTTATCCTGCCTTTGTAGACTTTCATCTAACAGTCAGTCCCTGCATCTTTTTTAGCCTGCTCTGCGGCTTGAATGCCCAGAGAACTTTATCGTCATGAACCACAATTTTGCCGCTATACTCAAGATAGTCAATAACTGCCATCAAAGTCTGGTGCATGACTTGCTTTGGAAGCATTCTTTTGAGTTTTCCAATAGTCAATACTTCGCTTGCCTTCCTTAAAGTTTCCTCTACCATTAAGACAGTATTAAGCGTCGGGCTTCTTTGCTCGCTATAGTTCCTTTTCCTCATTAAAAGCGCTGCTGGGATCATATCAAGTGATATGGTATCAACTGATATATAAATGTTTCGGTTTTTAGAAATATATTTTTGTATTATTTTTAAATATTTTATAAATTTATCTAATCCAGAAACTCAATTCCAAGATGCTGCTCAATTTCCTTTTTTTTCTTGTCTGTTGCCTTCTTGCTCGAGCCGAAGATTTGCGATGATTTAACCCCAGTCACTATAAGCATTGTCCTTATCGTCTTTTCCATGTCCTTGTAGATTTGGGCTCCCCATATTATTCTTGCATCCTCGTCAAGCTTTTCTGTTATTGTCTCAACGACCTTTCTGGCCTCGTCAAGAGTCATGTCCTCTCCTCCAATGACATTAATCAATGCGCCGTTCGCGCCTGAAATATCAACATCAAGCAATGGGTTGTTAATTGCCTTTTCAACAGCCTCAACAGCCCTGTTTTCAGTGTCAGACTCGCCAACTCCAATCAAGGCAACTCCGCCGCCTTTCATGACAGCCCTTATGTCAGCAAAGTCAAGATTTACAAGCCCTGCTTTGGTCACAAGCTCTGCAATTCCCTTCACAGAATTAGTCAAAATCTCGTCAGCAACCTTGAATGCTGTGTGCAATGGCAGCTCCGGCGCCAGCTCAAGCAATTTATCGTTTGGTATGACAATCAATGTGTCAGCCACCTGCTCCATCTTTTCCAGGCCGACAACGGCATTTTCGTACCTTCTGTGCCCTTCCATGGCAAAAGGCATTGTGACAACTCCCACAGTCAAGGCGCCAAGCTTCTTTGCAATCTCGGCAACAACTGGAGCAGAGCCGGTCCCTGTGCCTCCGCCCAAGCCGCATGTCACAAAAACCATGTCGCAGCCCTGCAAAGACTTTTTTATCTCTGACTCCTGCTCTCTTGCGGCTTCCTCGCCTAATCTTGGCTCAGAGCCTGCCCCAAGCCCTTTTGTCAGCTCTCTTCCGATCAGTATTTTTTTATTTGCGGTTGTGTAAAGCAAGTCCTGGGCATCGGTGTTTATTGCAATTGTGTCAACTCCGATTATGCCTACCTCTGTCATCCTGTTGATCGTGTTGTTGCCGCCGCCGCCGCAGCCGACAACCTTTATTGTTGCACGCTGCCTTGCCAGAAGCTGCTCAAGCTCTGCATCTATGTCCTGCACGCTTTTGTCCTGCTGGACAGGCTTTCTCTCTATAGAAAGCAGCTTAGGATTGTCATTAAGCTCTGCCTGCATTGCCTGTTCTATAATGCTCACCACAAACTCACCTTTTTACCAGTTACTACTAAAAATTTAACAAAATTTTCAATCCCGAAAACTCATAAGGAGTTTTCGTTATTGCAGAATGGTTATAACTAATATTTAAATCTATTTATTTTTTCTCTTCAGCGGCAAAATCAATGATTTTTATGCCAGGTATTGTCCTTAAGGCTATTGCCTTGAGATCGTCAACTGCTTCCTTGGGAATTTTCTGCTTCGCTTTTACTGTTGCATTGCCTTCGCTTAATTCAACCTCTGCGTCTTTGGCGTTCAGGTGCGCTTTGAGCAGTGATTTTAGCTTTTCCTTGTCGTCATCAATAATCTTATTTATCCTGACTTTATAGACCAAGTCCTTGCCTGCAAGCGGATGGTTGAAGTCAACAAGGCATCTTCCGCCGCTTACTGTCCTGACAACGCCGAACATGCCGTCAATACTGAGCTGCAGCCCCGGAATCGGCTGTATGTTCTGCTGCCTGAACTTGCCTGCCGGAATCATCTGGATAAGCTTTGCATCTTTCCTGCCGAAAGCATTCTCGCGGCCTATCTCAAATGTATACTCTTTTCCTGTTTCCTTCCCAATAATCTGCTCCTCAAGCCCTTTCAGAACATGGCTTTCGCCGACACATATAACAGCAGGAAAGTAATCAGCATGCTTGTCATACACTCCATTCTCCTTTGCAACCTTCTCTTCCGTTGTGTCAAATACAGCATTGTCTTCCTTAATTCTGCCAGTGTACTCTATTTCCACAAAATCATGATTTTTGACAATTGCCATAGAACTAGCCTTGGGGCATTTATGATGATTTATAAAGATTTCTTCTTTGATTCAACAAATTTGATTATATTCCCCACAACTTCATTAGGTGCAATTTTTGTCGTATCAACAAAGCAGTTGTACAATTTTTTGTTAAGGTAATCAATGCCATAATACTTTTTATATCTTTTCTTCTCGCTGTCTTCCCTTTTTTTAATGTTGCTTATGGCATCTTTCAGGCTTTTGCTTTTTTCATGCTGCCTTTTGTCTTTCAGTATTCTCTCTGCCCTCACATTGTCATCAGCGTCAAGAAAAACCCTGACTTCAGCATGCGGAACGAAGAATGCAGTCAGCCTTCCGTCAACAACAAAGTCGTCTTTTTCCTTTCCAAGCTCCTTAAGCTTGTTGTCAAGCTCAAAGTCAATTGACTTGTCGGTTTCAGCCAGCCTGTTCAGCTCAAGAAGGCTTATACCCTTCTCTGCCGCCATAGCCCTCATCAGGTCGCCTATGGAATAATGCCTAAGCCCAAGCTTCTCGGACAGCAGCCTTGCCACAGTGCTTTTGCCTGTGCCTGCCTTTCCGGATATGGTTATTCGCATATAATGCTGATTTTATAATTGGTATATATATTTTGTTTTTTGGTTTGTAAATTTAATTATAATATCCCGTTTTGCGATTTTTGGCAAAATTTTTAAATAGGCGTTTTTTCTGTTTTTACCATGAAACAGACACTGCTTGACAAAGCCGGCATTTTTTTGCTGAGAAAAGGCTTCACAATCAAGAATCTGACAAGGACTTGCTTTGACATTCTTGCTAGGAGGGGCGGGCAGATACTGCTGGTTAAGGTTCTTGAGGACGCGAATTCCATAAGCAGGCAGTATACAGAAGAGATGATTTCTGTAGCATCGTATGCAAACGCTTCACCTTTAATGGTTGCTGAAAAAGCAGGAAGCAGGCTCGAGGACAACATCATCTATTCCAGGTTTAACATATACACACTAAATTTCAACACATTTGCCAGCTGCGTCAACAACAAATTTCCGTTCATAAAAAGAAGCCAGGCTGGATTGACAGCGTCCATAGTGGGCAAAAGGCTTAAGGAAAAGAGGGAGGAGCACGGCTACTCCTTGAATGCATTGTCAAAGAAGATTGGAGTTACTAGCAGGATGATAATGAAGTACGAGAATGAAAATTCAGAGGTTACAATAAACAAGGCTATGAAAATCTATGACTTGTTCGGGCACCATGTTTTCAATGAAGTTGACGTTTTCATGCAGCAAAAGCAGCCCAAAAGCAAGTTCGAGACAGAGGTTTCAAGAAAATACGTCGAGCTTGGATTTGATGCAACCGAGACAAAAAAAACGCCTTTTGACATCATGGCAAAAAAAGACAACGAGCTTATTTTCACAGAGGTGAGCGACAAAGTCAACCCCCAGATGCAGTCATTGTCAAAATTGCTGGATGCCGACAACCTGGTTATATTCCGCAAGAAAAAGCCTAAGAATCTGCCTTCAATGACAAAGAAGGAATTCATGGACTTTGAGAAGGCTAATGAATTAGTCAGGTTTTTGAAGGAGTTTTAGAAAATTTTCCGAATTTTTTGATAATTTGTTTTATCTTGATGGAACTTCAACCATAACTAGACTATTGTATCTTTTTTTAAGGTCGTTGGCTCTTAAAATATTGTATAGCTCCATACTATTTAATACTAAGGGGATTCTTGCAACTGGATCATCTTTGAATATGACATTCCCAAAATCAATAATTGCAGGCTTTATTTCGGGTGTAACTAAAAAATCATTCCTGTTCAAGCCCAGTCTGCAAACTCCCCTGGCATGGCACTTTTTCATAATAACTTTTAATTCCTCAAAATATTGTTCAGGAAGGCTTCTGTTATAATCCCTTAGTGCAATGGCTTGTACGTATTGTGATATAAACGATTTAGGTGAATCTCTTTTAACAAATTTCTGAACCCCTTCCATATCTGCTAGAAGTTCCAATGCCCTAATTTCCCTGTCCACCATCTCTTCAGGGGAAACATTATACCTTAAACCGCTGCTTTTTGGCTTTAACACTAACTTTTTGACAAGATTATCATCTAACAATTCCACCAATGAGCCCTCGTCACGACTTAATATCATTTTGTCTATTGTGTTTTAATACACCATTTTTAAACCTTTCATTTTTTGTCTTATGCAGTACCGCAACCTTTAAATACCCAAAGCCCATAATACGGGTAAAATGGCGCACAGCAATAAGTCAATGCTTGTACTTTCTGTTTTAGTGCTAGTGCTATTTGTGGTGGCGTAAGCCGCCTTCATTTGCTTTAAATTTTCTTAAAAAATTAAAGGTGATGTGAAATGGCTATAAATCATAAAATAAAAAAGTTTGAAATCATGGATTGTAAAATAAAACTTAGCAGGATGCGAGGCAACCAGAATGAATATTGAAGAATTGACAGGATCCGAAATCGTAGTCGAGTCTTTGAGAAGTCAAGGTATAAAGACAGTGTTCTATTATTCAGGGGGGGCAATTCTGCCTACAGGTGATTCCTTGGGTGAGGCGGGCATAAGGCTTGTCAGCCCCTTGCATGAAGGCATCGCAATTTTGGCTGCCGGCGGCTATGCCAGGGCAACAGGAAAAGTTGGTGTGGCAATTGCCACTTCCGGCCCAGGGGGTGCAAATTGCACAACAGGTGTTGCTGATGCAAAGCTTGATTCTATTCCTGTTGTCTTAATGACAGGGCAAGTGCCTACTGCAGTAATTGGCAGAGACGCTTTCCAGGAAGCAGACATGTGCGGAATAATGGCACCTGTAACCAAGCACAGTTCCTTAGTACATTCTGTGAAAGATTTGCCAAGAGTCCTTAATGAAGCATTTTATATTGCATCGACAGGAAGGCCAGGTCCAGTTCATATAGACATTCCAAAGGATGTTCAGATATCCAAGACGGTTCCAAACTTCGGCGAGCCCATAAGGCTTCGCGGCTATAAACCAGAGGAATATTACAAGCCAGATAAAGAAGCGCTTATGAGAGCTGCAAAAGCAATAAATGAAGCTAAAAGGCCTGTTCTTTATGTTGGAGGGGGTGTTGTAACTTCAGGGGCTGAGAAAGCACTATACAATTTAGCTACAAAGGCAGGAATACCTGTAACAACTACTCTCATGGCCCGGCAGGCATTTCCAGACGAACATTATTTAGGATTAGGCATGATAGGAATGCATGGCACAGCTTATGCAAATCATGCTGTTGATGAGTCTGACTTGATTATTGCTGTTGGAGCAAGATTTGATGACAGGGTTACTGGTGATTCTAAAAAATTTGCCCCTAATTCTAAAAAAATCCATATTGACATCGACAGGGCAGAAATAAACAAAAATGTTCCAGTTGATATTGCAGTCATTGGAGATGCAAAAATAACCCTGGAAGGATTGTGCAGGATGGTTGACGGACCTGACAGAAATGGCTGGGTTGCAAGAATAAATGAATTAAAAAATAAAGAAGAATATCAACTAAGCTATGAGCCAAATGGTTACATTAAACCGCAGGATGCGGTAAAAGGTATTCTTGAGGCAATGCCTAAAAAATCGCTTGTTGTAGTAGGCGTTGGAAGGCACCAGATGTGGGCAGCACAATATTTCAGAAGGACAAACAGAAGATCTTTTTTATCTTCGAGCGGGCTCGGCACAATGGGATTCTGCACGCCTGCTGCTATCGGCGCGCAATTTGGCTTAACGGACATTGGCGATTATAAAACACAAGTCGTAGCAATTGATGGAGACGGCAGTTTCCAGCAGTACCCGCAAGCCCTTGCAACAATTCGTGAACACGACCTGCCGATAAAAATATTCATAATAAATGATGGCCATCACGGGATGGTCAAGCAGTGGCAGGAATTGATTTATGAGGGAAGACTAACTTCTTCAAAAATCCCAAAAGTTGACTATGCTTCCCTAGGCAAAGCTTATGGCATAGAAGCAGGTGTAGTGGAAATGGAGAATAAGCAGGCGTTGAGGGAAAGCATTTATCATGCCTTCAAGCATAAGGGCCCCCACCTGCTTGATTTAAAAGTATACCCTCACGAAATGGTGCTCCCTATGATACCGGCTGGCGGAAGCATTGAGCAGATGATTTTGAGGCAGCCCGAAAGGGCAGATGGGGGCTTCAATCAAACTGGGAATATTTAGCCTTCATGAAAAATATCTAAAAACATAAATTTCCGAAATCTTTATATACATTTATTTTTATTTCTCCATAAAAGGGCTGGTTTAGTCAAAAAAGAGGTGTGAACATGGCTGAAGAGGATTTGGCATACAAGGATATTTCTGAACTGAAAAAAGAGTTAGAGGGAATGAAGGGAAGGAAAGACATTTCTGCAAAGGAGCTTTACGACGCTGTGCATGGATTATCCCAGACAATAAGCGACATGCTGGAAGTTTTTGGCGCAGCTGCAGAGCAGATGAGGCTTGAGGAGAAAGGCTACGAGGCAGAAGCAAAAAAGCACGAGGTCATAATGTCCAAGCTTGACAAGGTGATTGACCAGAACAAAACTATCGCAGAGGGAATGGTTGCCATTGTCGAGATGGTCAAGGAGAAAATAGTGGCTCCTGCAAAGGAAAGGGAAGAGGCGTTCAGGCCAAGGGCAGAGCCTATGGGCCTTTCCGAGCCAAAGCCGTTTATGAGGCCGCAGTGGCAGCCTAAGCCCGAGCAGATGATGCCAAGGCAGGCGATGCAGCAGCCCATGCCCCCGCCTTCCTTTTCGCCGCAGTCAATGACTCCGCAAATGCCGCCTGATTTTGGAATGCAGCTGCCTCCGCTTGAGCCGACCCCGTCGCCGGAATTCGACCTGGAAGAGCCGTCATTGCCTGAAGAGGGGCCGAAGAAAAAAGGGCTTTTCGGAATGTTCAAGAAATAGGATTTGTTATGGAATTAAAACCATGGAATCAACCCATTCCCTGAGGCATTTTGCAAGGCACCTTTTTCTTGTGAGCAGGGTTCATGCAGAGAGGAAAAAGGCCAAGGAAGGCATAGACACCCACCTGCAAAGAATGAGAAAATCCATAATTAGGATGAGCCTTGGGTACAGCGACATAGACTCTTTAAAGAAAAAAATTGACGCTTTTATAGAATTGGAGGGAAAATATGCGAAATTCTTCAAGCCCGAGGACGATGAGGCAAAAGAGCTGAGGGGGCATATTGCGGCTCTTGAGCAGGAGCTCATGAACGGGAAAGAGGAAAAGCAGAGGATAGTTTACGAAAATGGCGAGAAAATAAGGCAGCTTACAGAATCTCTTGAAAACGTGAAAAAGCAAATGTCCCATCTTCATATGGAAAAGGCAAAAAGGCAGCAGAGGCTAACAGCTTTAGACAAGAAGATAAGGGAAAAGGTTGACTTGAATAAGTTCTATACTCACGGATAAAAATAATTGAGCAATTGTTATCCGTTCGTAATATGTCGGAAATTATAATATAATTTTCGAGCATTCGCAAATCTTTGATTTGCTCCACAAAGAAAACCTTATGGTTTTCGAGTGCTCGAAAATCGAAGATTTTCGACAAGTAAAGGGCATATTTTATGCTTAAATTATTGTGCCCTTTACTATATCACTCATAAGTCTCTTGCCATTATCGTGTTCCTTGAATTCTGCTTTGCCCTTCTGCACGCTGCTTCAATATCCTTCCTGACCTTCTCTTCCAAAGCCTTGTAGAATTCCTCTGAAACGCTTAATGGCTTGTTTTCTATCTTTGCCAGTTCCTTCACTTGGGATTTAACGATCACTGATTTTGTCATTTTGATTCCGTTTCTGGAAAAAATATCCCTTCAAAACCGCAACTATTGCATTTGTATTTGTTGAACACCGAGCCTTGGGCAAACGAATGCGCTGAAAAATCAGCCCCTATATCTGCACTTCTGCATTTCGGGCATATTTTTATAGATTTTTTCATTGTTAATGCACATTAACTAAAACATCAAAAGCGGTTTACTTTTTTCTTGCTGTGGGGCACAAAGTCGCTCTCGTTTTTTGGATTGATTTGATTATTGGATTTTATTGAACAATTTTAATATTGTTTTCAATCATGCGTGTACCAAAACACCAATTTATCGCTTTTTTTATTGTCTAATTTGCAAAAGCCGAACCTGCTAAACTGCACAGTGTCCCCAACCTTCAAATTTCTGGCCATAGGCTCCGCCAAGCCTTTTTTCACTTCTTTGTTCGGCATCAAAATTTCCGCTTTAATCAAGTCTTTCTGAACAGGCAGCCAGTGTATTATCCTGTCGCCCTTTTGCTTGTATTTTTCATATTCCAGGGAATCAAAAACAAAATTGTTTTTCTTTTTTGTGAAATTAAGGCAGTCCATCAGCCTGTATAATTTCCCGTCCTTGAATTCCTTGAAATCCTTTTCTGCAACGTAAAACCTGTCTTTTGTCCTGAGCTTTCTCAATCCTTTTTCCGGATGCTCCGGATGCAGCTTAAGCTCTGCTGTCTGCTCCGGCGCATTTTCAACCTTAATTTCTTTTGGATTTTCAATGAAAAAATACCGGTTGCATTTAGCATCAAGCATTCTCCTGTTATGCACAATCAAGTCGTCCCATGTCAAGACAGCCTCTGTTTTAGTCAGGCCTGTTGAGAGAACAAACTCTTTTATCGCTTCAGGCAAAAATCCCCTTCTTCTCAGCGCAACCAAAGTTGTGAGTGAAGGGTCGTCCCATCCGATAAGCTGCTTTTTTTGCACCTTTTCCCTTATAATCCTGCCTGAGCTTTCCGTGCCTTCCAAATTGAATCTTGCAAACTCGTAGATTTTTGTTTCGCGGAAGCCGGCCATTGTTTGAATCAATCTTTGCAGCTCATTTCTAAGCTCGAACTCCTTGCTCCTTAATCTATGAGTTATGCCTTCAATGCCGTCCATTATTGCGCTTTCAAAGTCATAATTAGGCCAGAGCCTGTATTTTTTCTTCTTCCTCGGGTGCGGCTTGTCGACAACCCTGAAAATAACCGGGTCCCTTAAAGTTGAGTTTGGGCTTTGCATGTGCCCTTTGAGCCTTAACACATACTTTCCAGCCCTTGCCTTGGACATTTCATGCCAAAGCTCTAGATTTTTCTCAGGCAATGAATACCTGTGCTCACACTCAGTTCCATTCTTCCTGTTTTCCTTTATTGCTTCCTGAGGGCATGAGCAGACATAAGCATGATTATCCTTGATTAATTTTTCAGCATACTTGTAGAATTCTTCCATGTAGTCAGATGCATAGTCAATCCTGTCAGGCTTGATGCCCAGCCATGTGTAATTTTCCAGATTCATGTCGTAGAAGTCAGCTTCAACCATCTCAGGGTTTGTGTCCTCAAATCTCAAAATGAAAGTTCCATTATACCGCTTTGCAAGCTCGTAATTCACAATGATGGCTTTTGCATGCCCTATATGCGGGTATTTGCTAGGCTCAGGCGGGAAAGCTGTCACAACCTTTTCATGCTCCCTTATTCCAATAAACTCAAAAATGTCTTTTTCTTCTGCTTCTTTCTTTTCCAGCAATTCAGGAGCCAATTCCTGCAGCCTTTTTTCCTGCTTTTCCAATGAAAGGCTGTTGACTTCCTTTATTATTTTGGCAATGTCCTTGCTTATCTCCTTTGCCTTTTCCTTCAATTCAGGATTTTCAGCAAGAACCCTGCCTATTACAGCCCCTATGTTTGCCTTGCCCTTGTATTTGACTGCATTCTGCAATGCGTATTTTGTTATTGCTGATTTTAGATTTTTATCCATTTGAACCGCTTGTGCAAGAAATTACTTGATTAAATTTATAAATTCTTCTTTTGTTAAGCCAGCCTGCCTTATTATTGCCCTTAATGTTCCTTTAGCAAGCTCTTTGTGGTTTGGCACAGTTAATCTTCTATGCGGTTCTTCCTTATGCCTTAGAATCATATGGCTTCCAGTTTGGTGGTCTATTTCATAACCAATTTTTGACAATGCTTTGATAGCCTACATTCCAGACATTATAGGGAGCTTCCCCATTTAAACCTCTATTATGTCTTCATCAATTTGGGGAGGGATAGGCTCATTGTGTTTTTTTAGGCTTTCTATATAGCCTTTAACAGCGTCTTTTATGTTGTTTATAGCTTCAATCCTAGTCTTTCCTTGGGATATGCATCCTGGCAATGTCGGGCATTCAGCTACAAAAGTGCCGTCTTCGTCTTTTTCAATACTAATCCTAAATTTCATTTATATCACCTCTTATTGAGTTGGATTAATCATTTATAAACTTTACCCCACAACCTTTTTGCAATGCAAAAAGCTTGACCAAAAATTGAGGTTTTCGCTTCGCTCAACCGAGCCTTATAATGACAGAGCCGTTTATTCTTTCCATGTAGTCGGTTGCTGTTATTGAAGCAGTTCCTTCCAGCTGGAGTTTCTTCTTAATCCTTTCAAGCTTTGTTTCCTTGCTTGCTTTTGACTGCTTTACTTCCTTTAAGTCAATTTTGTAATCGTCTTCCAATTTCTCTATTTTGCTGCTCTCTTCCTCCAATAATCTTTCCTCGTTTATATTGGATATTGCATTTGATGTTGTTATCTGCATGAATGCCGAAATCATTCCTTCTGTGCTGTTCAATGCCTCCAATGCCCTTCCTACCGATACAATCGAGTTTTCATCTGCTTTCATTGCATAGCCCGCTTTGCTGCTTGCAGTTAAATAGTCGCCCGGCAGTATCTTTCCGTTTTCGTCAGTTGCCTTCAGGAAAGTAACGCTGTTTTGGGTTGCTATTATCGCATGCTCTCCTTTGTTGATTAAGCTATTGTCGCTTTCGTTATTTTTCGGGCTTTCAGGCGATTTGTCAAAAACAACTCCTATAATGTTTATATCATTTTTATTTACGGATTTGGCAACCTTGAATATTGGAATGTTGTTTCCTGTCATATATACATCAACTCCATTGAAGCTTATGCTCACCAAGTCTCCTTTTTCAAGCGGCTCATCGCCATCGTTTTGTGCAATGTCGCTTAAGAAGCCTGTTTTGGCGCCAGTTGTCCTGAAGTTGCCTGTTACATCCAAGGTAAATGCTGGAGTTGATTGGTTGATGCCGACGTTGCCGTTTTCATCTATCCTCATTCTTAGCGTGTTTGTGCCTAAATTGGCTGTATAAAACTCTAAAGCACCTGAATTATCCGCATTGCTCCTTAAACCAAGTATAGACGCTATTCTAGTATTAGTGGCAGCTCCATTCATAAAATCAACCAGTCCAACGTTTGCGTTAGACGTTCTGCTTCCAATTAATTCTATGGCGGAATTAGTGCTGGAGTTTATCGTAACGGCTCTGCCTTGGCTGTTTGGGTTTGGTCCTGCAGTCCCGATGCCGACGTTGCCGGAGGAGTCTATAACCATTTTTACATCAGATGATGAAAGTTCTGTGCCGTCTGCAGCGCTGCGAGTCATAAAGACAAGGTCGGCTGCAGTTGCTCCGCTAGTAAATTTTGCACCTATACCTGCCCTGCTTCTTGAACCTCCATCACCAGACCCGGGAAATGTAAGTCCAATGTAATCGCCAGTGCTTACCGCTGCATTCGAACCAATTCTTAATCCCGTATACTGGATTTCCCCTTGGCTGCTTACTCCACTTTGAGCAATAATTGCAGCTCCTGTGCTATTAACATGAAGTTTTACTTGTGGTACAATAGTTCCTATGCCTACGCTGCCGGTACTTGTGATACGCATATATTCAGTTCCTTCAGGAGCAGTAAGGTTGTTTGCGCCATTGCCGCGAAAAACTAAATCAGCGCCAGTTTGATCAGAAGAGCCAGTAGCTGGCACACCTATAGCCCACCTAACTGCCTTATTAGCTTCAGTGAACCTTAATATCTGGTCTCCCTCGTGCCGGATATGAATGTTTCCGTGCACTTGGAGCTTTTCGGTTGGTGATGTAATTCCGATGCCGACGTTGCCTGTGTTATTCTCTACCACCATCCTTGCGGTCGAGCCTTGACTGATAAACATTTTTCCGGAAGTTTGTGAATCTATACTCCATCTAACACCAGCCGTGGTGCTGTTTAAGCTCAAACCAGAATCGCCACCAGATATTTCCAAGACTCTGCCTACACCAGTTCCAGAAGTCGGACTTGTCGTCCCGATCCCGACGT
>Ga0209211_10000914_pt1 | contig 58381 bp, 53 predicted proteins | sample RifGroA2_FD_183992 | JGI IMG/M metagenome (GOLD analysis project Ga0209211, IMG submission 183992) | Groundwater microbial communities from Rifle, Colorado, USA - Groundwater A2 (SPAdes) (version 2) | ecosystem: Environmental > Aquatic > Deep subsurface > Groundwater | place: Rifle, Colorado... | reverse complement strand
TGAATTTTATCTATCGGTTATTGATTTCTTTAACTATAGTTTACCTGTTCTTTTCACTATCAGCTTACTTAATTAAAGAACATAATAAAATTCAAGAAGAAAGGCAAAAAATATACAGGGGTGGTGGTAATTTTGTAACAGTATATGGTACAATTTTTGTTTTTCTGAATCTTCCAGTAGTCATAGTATTCACAATTATAAATAGCCAATTAACATTATTGGGGAAAAATACCCCAATCAACAATCAAATTACTATAATTTTGAGTTCAATTTTGTATTTTATTTTGTTATATTTCATAATCTATAAAATTCAAACTAGAAAGCAAAAGAAAAAATGACCACAATACAATCTCAAAATCGAACTACAGCAGAAGCATTTAATTGGTTAGATAATATTGGACAAGTACAAGGAAGCCAAGATATTAACATTTATGTAGGAAGAAGAAACGCGTATATCCCATCTGGAGAACAAAATTTAGACGGAAACAAATGGAAGAAAGAAAATAATCTTATTTATTTCAATGCTAAAAGTGAAGGTTTACCGTACAATGGATTAGTTGTAAAAGATGGCACAAATATCTATGTATTTGGCAACGAAATTGATGGAGATATTGCTGCTCTAAGAGAGTTAGTTGATAACCAAGAGTTCTATTTTTCCAAATCTGGTACAGACAGAGTGGATTATATCTCAGAAGAGGATTTGGATGGACTATTTGTATTTGATTATTTACACACTGATGAGAATACCGAGGTAAATATAAATGGTTTTTAAAAACTTAAAATTAATTTTAGTATACTCAATTTTAATACTTACAGTTCCATCAATTTTTGCATTGACACTTCAAGAATTAATTGATTCTTACAATTTTGGCTATAACGATGGAACATTAAATATAAATCTCTTTAATGATTATATGATAGATTCCAACTCAAATGGGCAAAATGATACTTTAATAATAAACATCACTGTAAATGCCACTTATACAGCTTTTTTTGAAGTTTATTTTGACTTAGTGGAAGAAAGCGGAACTTTATCCAATAAAATTAACCAAAGTCTATCTTCTGGTATATCAAATGTTAACGTTAGTTTTGATACTCGCTTATTAACCAAAAATAAGTATAACTATTCTGTAAGAATTTACAATACAACGAATATTTTAGTCTTTAGTAAGTACAGCATAGAAACAAATACCTATAGCGGATTTGAGAATGGAACAAGCATAAATAAGATAACAGATGAGAACCTAAACAATAACTACGTTAGAATCAACTTAACCCTTAATGTTACTCAAAACCAAGATGCAAATATAACTGTATATTTGAAATTTAACGAAACAACAATTAGTGCTACAAAACAGGCAACTTTAACATCAGGAATACAAACAGTTTCAATAGATTTTGACAACGAAACCATAAAATCAAGTCACCATAATGGAAACTTTACTTTAGATTCTTTATTAATAGGCAGAAAACTTATTCATCCTAGTTATAGCACTTCTATTTACAATTTTGAAGATTTTGCAAAGACATCGTATTTTAGAAATTACAGTAGCGCTGGCATAGATACTAATGCAAATAACTTATCGGAATTCCTGGAAGTAAACTTTACTGTAGCAGTTAAAAACACAAATACTTATGAAATACAAGCTGAAATATATGACCAATTCAACAATTTTGTCAAAAATCTGTCTGCATCACAAAGCTTATCTGTAGGAAATCAAACTGTAAGCATAAGGATCAATGGCTCTGACATCTATGCTACAAAGATAAGCGGTCCTTATATTTTAAGTGTCACGAAACTAATAGAAAATGGAAACATTACAGATAAGCAGTTTGAGCCTCATATAATATCAAATTTGACTTATACAGACTTTGAAAGGCCACCTTTGCCAGACTTAAAACTAAATATGACTGTAATTTTCAATCAGACAACAAATCAATCTAATGTCACAATAAATATAAGCAATATTGGAGAATCTCCAACATTTAATGTTTTTCTAGACATTTTTAATAATGAAACATTCTCAACAACGAATAATACAGTAATCTTAAACATTAACGAGTCACAAATTTATAATTTTATAGTAACTAACGTATCAAACGCAACTTTATTCACAGCAATAGCTGATTTTGACAATTTAGTGGATGAACGTAACGAAAGCAACAATATTATGCAGAACACTCCTCCAACTATCGTTTCTTTGGCTATAGAATCTTTAACCACAATGTACAGCAACGGCACATTAAAAATCTTTGAATTTGTTATTTTGAATGATGGAGATACAGCAGTTACAGATGTTCAATGGTGGTTTGATACTAACGACAGCAACAGGATAAACAGCACTTCAAATATAAGCTTGGCTGTAAATGAAAGAGCATTTGTATACATTCAATACAATTTCTCTGATGAAGGCTCTTATAGTGTAAAGGCAAATGCAACTGGATTAAGCCAGTCAACCACTATATCATCTTCTTTGATTTCCGCAGTTGGAGTTGGAGATTTGGCAATAACAAGCTTTAAAGCCGCTAATATTGATATAGCCAATGTAATATTTGAGATACAGGCTCAAAATAACTTGCTGCAAAACCTCACAAATCTGAACTGGTCATTGACAACAGCAGATGGAAACATAATAAACTCAACCCAGCAATTCAGCTCAATACAGCCGAATGAAACAATATTCATATTTGTAAACTATGACTATGGCAGGACTGGAACATTCAACCCAATTGCCTCTGTAACAAACCAAACCTATTCAGACTCAAAAACCATAACCTTAGACATAAAGCATATACAGGCTTACAATCTAAGTGTTGTAAATGAATCAGGCAGCAAAAGAATATTTGAGTTTATAATCAAAAATTCTTTAAATACCAATCTAACAGGCGTCAATTGGACTTTTGACACTAAACACAGCAACGTTATCAACAACACAGCAACTAGTGTTTTACAGCCAAGCGAGCAGATGTTTATTTATATAGATTACAACTTTACATCATCTGGAACGTTTAATGTAAATGCAACTGCAATAAACGGAACTTTAACTGATTCAAGGAATTTGACGATAACTATTTAATATTAAAATTCTTATCCTGCTCAATAAAAATCTTATGCCACAGGTTAAACATCCCAAGGCTCCACAGCTGCCTTCCGTAATAGAGCTTTGAGCTTCCATAATTGTCAAATATTTTTTTGATATATCTTTTGTTGAACAACTTTGAGTTTATTGGCTCTTCAAGCAAGTTAAGGAAGTAACTTTTCAGCTCTTTAGACATCCATTCATCCAGGGGCATCTGGAACGGCTGCTTTTTCCTGTAAATAATATCTTTTGGAAGATAATTTTTCAAAGCCCTTTTCAGTATGTATTTTGTCTCGCTGTTCCTGAGCTTTAAACTGGAGGGTATGCTGAAAGAATACTCAACAAGCCTGTAGTCAAGATACGGAACTCTTGCCTCGATGCTGTGCGCCATGCACATCTTGTCAGGTTTCATAAGCAGGTCCTCAGCAAGATAATTTTTCACATCATAATAAGCCAGCTGCGTTAAAAAATCCCCTTTGGAGAAAAACTCCCTGTTTATTGCACCGTAATTTGCATCAAAATTAAAATTAAGCAGTTCTTTTTTTTCATCATCATCAAAAACGCCAACCACCTCTGCATAGGCTTTTGCCTTGCTGGCTTTGATGCTTAGCAGCATCTTGCCCATCCTGCCGAACATCTGCTCGCCTGTTGCAGACGAATACCTGTAGATTTTGTCCAGCATGGATTTTGGAATCATTCTCAAAGAGCTTGGTATTATTTTTTTTACTGGATGCGGCAAAAACCTCATTTTATGCCCTAAAGCTAAAAACTTGTACTGGTCATAGCCCGCAAAAAGCTCGTCAGCCCCGTCTCCAGTCAGTATCACAGTTACGCTCTTTTTCGCCTCTTTTGACAAGTAGTAGACCGGAACAGCAGCAGGGTCTGCCATCGGCTCGTCAAGGTGCCACACAATCTTCGGCAGGTCTTTCACAATGTCTGTGCTTATCGTAATTTCCCTGTGCCTTGTCCCGAAATGCCCGGCAACTTTTCTGGCGTAGCCCAGTTCGTTGCCTATCTTATCATGCTCGAATGCAAGCGAGAAGGTGCTTATCTCATCAGTGAAATCTCCCATCATGGCAACTATGCTTGAAGAGTCTATGCCTCCGCTTAGGTACACTCCAAGAGGGACATCGCTTATCAGCCTTTTTTCCACAGAATCTCTTAAGAGGCTTATGATGCCCTTCTCAACAATAGCTTTGCTCCTGCTTTTGGTTTTTAATGGAACATCCCAGTATTTTTCAATCTTCAGCTTGCCGGTTTTCAGCTCAAGCAGTGCATAATGCCCCGGCTTCAGCTTTTTTATGCCGTCAAATATAGTCAGGTCAGAAGGAATATACCTGTATGTTATAAAGTCGCTGAGCGCTTTGTAATTGATTTTCCTTTTGATGCCGGGAGCCTTTAATATAGCCTTAATCTCAGAGGCAAAAACAAGCTTCTTTCCGTCATAGTAATAATACAGCGGCTTTATGCCAAGCCTGTCCCTTGCAAGAAATAAAACTTTTTTTTTGCTGTCATGCAATGCAAATCCCCAGAATCCGTTGAAATGGCTCAGGCAGTCAATGCCATACTCCTCATACGCGTGCACTATGACTTCCGAGTCTGTGTTCGATATAAATCGGTGTTTTTTTTCCAAATCCTTCCTTATCTCAATGAAATTAAAAATCTCCCCGTTGTAGACAAGGGCAATGGACTTGTCTTCATTGTAGATTGGCTGGTTGCCTGCCTTTGACAGGTCAATTATGCTCAGCCTTCTGCTGCCGAGCGATATGTTTTTACTGGTAAAATAGCCTGCTGCATTTGGGCCCCGGTGCCTTATTTCGCCAGCCATGCTTTTCAGAAGCCTTTTGTCTTCGAAATTAAATCCGCAGATGCCGCACATTTTAATTCAAACAGATGTCCTTTTAATCACCAATTCAGCCAGTATGCCCAAAAAAGCAATTTGGATTGCAGTGAGTATAAGCAATGCCCCCCCAAGCCCGAACTGGTTGAGCAGGATGAAGTCCCTTGTAAGCTTTGCAACCCCGCCAAGAAACAAGACAGCGCTGATTGGGATAAAAACATTCAACGGCTTGAAGAAAATTGTAAGCCTGAATATGAGGTTGCTGAAGCCGATGAAATCCCTGATTGGATGGATTGTTGACTTGCCTTTTCTCTCGTAATAGTTTATCGGCACGTACTCAACCTTTAATCCGTTTGTGAGGCAAATCATTGTAAGGGTTGTTGTGAACGAAAACCCGTCCGGAAACAAGTTTATGTACCTTGCTGCAATCTCCCTCCTGAATATTCTCAGCCCCGAGTTTAAGTCCGGTATTTTTGTCTTTGTCAGGTACTGGGCAAAGTGCTTCAGAAGCCATTTTGCAGGCTTCCTGAAAAAAGGCATTTTCACATATTTGCCTGTTCTTGCGCCGACAACCATGTCATTCTGCCTTGACTTTCCTGCAAGCTCCGGTATCTTGTCTGCCGGGTAGGTGCCGTCCCCGTCTATTATGATAATGTAGTCGGAATTCGATTCCCTTATGGCCCGCTTCAGGCAGAACCCATAGCCTTTGTTTTCGCTGTTTTCGATGATTTTTATGCCTTTTATAGAATGCAGTATTTTCCCTGTGCCGTCTGTTGAGCCGTCATTCACTGCTACTATCTCAAAATCATCCTTTAGGCCCTTCAGCGAATTCTTTACATCATCTATAGCGCCCTTTATCGCCTCTTCCTCGTTGAAAACAGGCACCACAATTGATATTTTTGCCATAGCCTGAAGTAATAAGGTTGGTTTATAAAATTTTTCATTTGCCCTATTCGGAAATTTTAAAAACAAGGCGCAATTTGCAGGCTATATGGGAAGCAAGGTAAGGGAAAGCAGGATAAAGGCAAGGATAAAGCATTTTCTCCCTTTTGCAGTCCAGAAGTTCCTTTACGGCAACATTGTAAAAAAAGCAAGGTTGCTCAGGATACAGCTTCAGGGCAAAATAACAAAAGAAGGCATAAAGAAAGAGCTGCAAAAGGCAGGGCTTAAAAAAGGCGATGCAGTCATAGTGCATTCTTCATTGAGCAGGATTGGCTACATTGACGGCGGCGCAAAAGCCCTTATTGACGCTTTTCTTGATGTAATAGGCAGCAAAGGATTATTGGTCATGCCTGCGTTCTCAGCCCTGCATTATGACAAGAAAAAGAAGATGCATGTTTTTGACGTTAAAAGAACTCCTTGCTACACAGGCAGCGTCCCCGAGACATTCAGGCATATGAAAAATGTTTTCAGGAGCGTGTCCCCGACACACTCGTTGATAGCCAAAGGCAAAAATGCAAAATGGTTTGCAAGCGGGCATGAAAAATGCAGCAACCCTTATGCAGGCAAAAGCCCGTTCTACAGGCTTTACAAGTTGGATGCAAAAATCTTCCTCATAGGAGTTGACCAGCTTGCAAACTCCTCAATCCACATTGTCGAGGACAAGTACAAAAAGTTTCCATTCAAAGTTTGGACAAAGCCGAACAAAGTTCTTGTCACTTTCAAGAACGGAAGCAAAAAAATAATTCATGCAAGATGGCATTTGCCGAATCTGTACAGGATAAGGGACAACAATATGCTTGAAAAGCACTTTCTCGATGAGCATTTAATGAAAATATACCCATTCTTCGGCACAGAACTGAGGGTTATAAAGGCAAGGGACGTTGCAGACTGCATGGAGAGGCTGGCAAAGAAAAATATCACAATCTACAGCACAAAAGGCTAAGCAAGCTTTTCCGCTATTTTCCTGTCGCTTTCCAGCATCAAGGCATCTGCAAAGAACTTGGCAGCCCAGTTAGGGAAGCATAATGGGGCATACCACCCGTAAATCGGGAAAGCGCCCGGGATAGCGCCCCTTATTGCAGGATTTGGAGAATTTATGTCCTGCACGCTTTTCATGAAAGCATTGCTTTTTTTGGCGGCATCCAGAAATTTTTCATCCTTTGTTATCATGTAAATCTTCTGCCATATTATTGACATCTGTGAATTACCTGTCAGGCAGCTCCATTTTACGCTGCTTTCCCACTCTTTGTTGAAGCTCCCGGCCAGCGAGCCGTCATTTCTTTGCGCTTCTGCCAGCGGCTTTGCCGCCTTTATTGCAGACTCAAGATATTTCTTTTTCCTCAGGTATATTGCAGACTCCAAAATTCCCCTTATGGAATAAGCTATTGTATGCACTAATGGCTCCTGCTCCGGAAAAAACCCATTATTTTCAAACCATCCGTTTTCAAGCTGCTGTGCCAATGCCCAATCAATGTTTTTTGCTGCAGACTCTTTGTATTTTTCATTGGCTGTTATCTTGTGCGCATTAAGAAGCGCCCACGCTGTTCTGGTGTTGTAAGTGTGTATATGATTAAGATAGTCATTTTTTCTCCAGCAGCCGTCATTGTCCATTACTGACACAAGCCAGTCAGCTGCTTTTTCAGCAGCCTTTTTGTATTTCTCGTCTTTTGTCTCCTGGTAAGCCCTGCACAGCCCGAAAATAACCTGCCCTGTGTTGAACACAATTGGGGTGTCTTTCCTGCCTGCCCCTGGAAAAGCCCCGCTTGGCAGCTGATTTTCCAGCTCAAACTCAGCCATCTCTACTGCCATTTTCCTGTATGCAGGATTTTTTGAGATTTCAGCGTAATTGAAGAATGTAGGTATTATATAGCCGGTTGTCTCGACATACGATGGAGTCCAGCCCTCAATTAGGGAGTGCATTGCGCTTGCCCCCCCATCTCCTGTCGCCTTTTGCGCATTGGCAAGCCATTCCATAGCTGCTTTTATATGCACGTCGTTTGAGTAGGTATTGTATTTTTTATTCAGGAAATTTCTCAGGGAAATCGAGCTGATGATGTAGAAATTCGAGGGCTTCAGCCCGTGCAATGCATATTTCAGGTACCTCATTATACTCTGTAAAAAATATCAATTTATAAATCTATTCAAGAAAATGCCCTCGATAAGTTTATAAATAATCCAAAGTTTGCCGAGTCAATGAAAATATTAGTAACCGGGGGCTCTGGATTTATAGGCACTTACATAACAAGCCATCTTCTTGAGAACGGGCATAGCGTGAAAATTCTTGATCTGAAAGAGCCCGGGATAAAGCATAAAAACCTTGAGTTTGTGAAGAAATCAATTCTTGATAAAATAGCCAATGACATCAGGGGATGCGATGCAGTATTTCATTTTGCCGCGCTGCTTGGAGTTGACAACTCCGACAAAAAGCCCTTGGAAACTATGAAGATAAACCTTGAGGGCTCTGTCAATGTATTCAAGTCGGCAATTGATGCGGGGGTCAAAAGCATGATTTACTCGTCCTCATCTGAAGTGTACGGCGAGCCGAGAGAGCTTCCGATAAAAGAAGACAGCGTCAAAGGTCCTGTTTCGACTTACGGAGTGTCAAAGCTTGCGGCGGAGATTTATGCAAAAGCCTTCAATCAGGAGTTCGGCACTGGCATAAGGGTTGTGAGGTTCTTCAATGTCTACGGGCCCGGGCAGGAAGCAAGCTGGGTGGTGCCTATTTTCATAAGCAAGGCGCTCAGAAACGAGCCGATAAAGGTTTTTGGGAACGGCACCCAAACAAGATGCTTTACTTATGTTGAGGATATTGCAGACGGAGTCATAAAAGTCTTTGAAAAAGGAAAAAATTGGGAAGCGTACAACATAGGCAACAGCCAGCCGACAACAATACTTGAATTAGCGCAAATTATAAAGGAATTGGCAAAAAGCAGGTCTGAAATTGTCAAAGTAGGGTTCGGGAAGGAAACAAGGCTGAAAGAAAGGGAGATAGAGTACAGAATTCCCGACATCTCAAAGATGAAAAGCCTCGGATGGCAGCCAAAGACAATGATAAGGGAAGGCGTTAAGAAAATTCTGGAGAGTATGAAGAATAATTGATTTTAATTATCAAAAATTCTTAAAAACTGCCTTACTCGATTTGAAAAATCTCTTTGTGGCAGCTATAACTTCTTTATAATTAAAACTTTTGCAGGTATAAATCACTATTGAGGAAAACTTTGTATTTGACCATATATAAACCGCAATACCAGAATCAATTAACGGTACAAAAGCATCATAGCCTTGATTTTCTTCTTTTCCAATGCCTCCTGGAGAAAAAATTATTGGTTCGCCATACATCCTTAACTTTAATGATTTTGTTATATATTTAAAGTAATTTTTTATCACTTCTTTATCTACTTTTATCTTATAGAGAATTTTGAAATATATCAATTTTGTCAAAATTCTCTAAGAGAACTTTGAATGAAAATGGTGAAAATAATGAATTTTTCAAAGTTCTCTATAGAATCCTTCTATTAACAATCTCTGCCTAGTTAAATCCGGTGCTAAATTTTTCATCTATTAACCCCTCCCGATTCCATGGTAAAGTATGCCCATTGTCTTTATCTTCTCTTTATCCAGGCAATTCCTGCCGTCTATAACAGCCAATATCTTGTTTTTCTTTAATAAGCTTAAGTCCATGTTTTTGAACTCAATATGGTCTGTTGCCAGAATAATGTAATCGCTTTTGTTAAGCAGCTCATTCAAATCCTTGGCATTGCTTCCCTTGCCCACATGCGGGTCAAAGACAAAAATATCCGCGCCCTTGGTTTTCAGGATATTTATGATTTCAAATGCAGGGCTTTCCCTTGTGTCATCAACATTCGCTTTGTACGCCAAGCCAAGCACCCCGACTTTTGCGCCCTTGATTGTTTTTTTCAGTTTTCTCATTTCATTTTCCAGCAGCTCAATTGTATAGTGGGGCATATTGTTGTTGATTTCTCTGGCTAATAAAAGGAATTTATGATGGAATCCTAATTGTTTGGCTTTTTCAATTAAATAATATGGGTCAATACTTATACAATGCCCCCCTACCCCAGCTCCGGGATAATGGGGCATGAATGCAAACGGCTTTGTTGAAGCGCCTTTAATGACTTCAAGCACGTCAATTCCTGCCCTGTCAAAGCTCTGCGCCATCTCGTTGACAAATGCTATGTTCACATCCCTGAATGTGTTTTCCATTATCTTGGTTGCTTCTGCAGCCTTGACGCTGCTAAGCTCAACAACCTCTGCATCTATTATGCTCCTGTAAAACTCGGCAGCCTTCTTTGCAGCTTCCTTTGTTACTCCCCCAACCACCCTTGGCAGATTCTCAACAGTCCATTTCTTGTTGCCCGGGTCAATCCTTTCAGGGCAGTGCGCCACAAAAATGTCGTTTTTATAAGCGTCAAACTTCTGCTTTTTCAGTATCGGAACGGCAATTTCCTCAATCGTGCCGGGGTAAATTGTTGATTCTACAATCAAAAGCGTGCCCTGCCTGATGAACTTCGAGACTGCTGAAACAGACTCCATCAGGGCCGTCAGATCAGGTGAATTGTTCCTGTCTACCGGGGTTGGCACGCATATTATGATGGCATCAGAATTCGGGATGCATTCAGCCGGGTCGGCTGTTGCCGATATGCCGTTTTTCAGGTTTTTTAATTTGCTGATTAGGTACTTGTCATCAATAGGGCTTTGGCTCTTGTTGATTAACTCTATTTTATTCTTGTCCACATCCAGCCCATAAACCTTGTTGCCCTTTTCTGCGCACAGGCACGCCACAGGCAAGCCAACATAGCCCAGGCCCACTATTGTTATGGTTTTCATTCGGCAAAAGACATGTCCTTGATTTATAAACGTTTCTAAGAGAAGCTTTAAATATTGCACCAAAGTACTTCGTGCCATGAAAGTCTTAGTAACAGGAGCTTCAGGAGCCCTTGGGCAGTCGCTAAAAAAAGTATTCAGGAATTCATTCTGCCCAACGCATAAAGACATGGATGTAACTAATCCAAAGTCTGTCAATAAGATAATTTTAAGCTACAAGCCAAACATTTTGATACATGCAGCTGCGTTAGTCGGCATAAGGGAATGTGAGGAAGACAAAAAAAAAGCATGGGCTGTAAATGTAGAGGGGACGCAAAATATAGTCAACGCACTAAAAAAACTGGACAACAACTGCTACCTTATTTATATGTCAACAGCATGCGTTTTTGCAGGAGAACACAATAAATTCTACACAGAAGATGACATCCCAAGCCCGAAAAATTACTACTCCCTTACAAAATTGTGCGGCGAGATTGCAACAAGGCAGTATAAAAGCACGTGCATCATAAGGACAAATTTTGCGCCAAAGCAGCAGTGGAAATACCCAAAGGCGTTCACTGACAGGTTCGGGACTTATCTGTTTGCTGGTGGGGTGGCAAAAGGCATCAATGATGTCTGCAAAAAAAAGCCAAGAGGCATCATCCATATTGCAGGCGGCAAGAGAATGAGCATGTACGAATTGGCGCTGCTTGCCGGCTCAAAGAATGTTGGCAGGATGACACTAAAAGAGTACAACGGCCCGCCATTGACAATTGACATGAGCCTTTCGACAAAAAGATGGAAAAAATACAGAATAAAATGAGCTTGGAGACAAAAAACCTTGCAGTGCATAGGGACGGCAGGGGATGGCTTGCTGAAATATTCAAGCCTGAAATTGTTGGCATCAAGTTTGGGCAGGTTAACATAACAACAGCGCATCCTGGCGTGTGCAAGGCAAACCATTACCACAAGAAGAAAAATGAGTGGTATTGCGTGATTAAGGGGAAGATGAAGCTGGTTTTGAAGGACATGAAAACAGGCGAAATGCAGGAAGCCATATTTGGTGAAGATGAACTGAAGCTGGTCAGGATAAAGGCAGGAATAGCGCACGGGTTCAAGAACATAGGCAATGATATGCTTTACCTGCTGTACTATGTTGACACGCCCTACAATCCAAAAAATCCTGACACTTACCCTGTAGAATTGATAAAATGAAAAAGCTTAATTTTGGGTGCGGCGCAGACATAAAAAAAGGCTACATCAACCTTGACAAGTCAAAAATAAAAGGGGTTGACATAGTGCACAACCTTGACAAGTACCCATGGCCTTTCCAAAGCAATTATTTTGACGAGGTTTACGGGAGGGACGCGATTGAGCATTTAAAGGACATGTTCATGGCAATGCAGGAAATACACCGCATATCAAAGCACGGAGCTATTGTGAGGCTTATTGTCCCATATTGGCATTCGTCAGGAGCATTCTACCCAAACCATTACTATTTTTTCAATGTAGACAGCATGAAATTTTTCACGGAAACAGGCAGGAAGTATGACTCTTACCCGGGATTCAGGCTCGAGAAAATCAAATTGATTCCGTCAAAAATAGGCTGGCTCATTCCCCCGCTGCCTGTGCCAAAGTCATTGTTTCCAAATGTATTGGATTTAAGGCATTTAATGAGCTATCTGCTCGGCGAAATAATAGTGAAAATAGACTTCACGCTCAGGGTTGTCAAGAAGAAAAATGAAAAAAGGCTTAGTTTCAATTATAATAGTTAACTACAACGGCAAAGGGCTTCTGAAGGCGCTTGTTGATTCTATTAAAAAATCATCATTTAAAAACTATGAAATAATAGTTGTAGACAACAGCTCAAGCGACGGCAGCCAGGAACTTGTCAGAAAGAATTACAGGGATTTAAAGCTCGTTGAAAATGAAAAAAATCTTGGCTATTCCGGCATAAATTCTGCCTTGGAGCATTGCAACGGGGAGTATATCCTGTTTCTCAATAACGATATGGAGCTTGACAAGGACTGCATCAAATTTTTGGTTGAATCCATAAACTCCGATAAAGAGGTTGTGATGGCTGCGCCAAGGCTTGTCAATTTTTACGACAGAAAGCTGAAATCAGGAGGCACGTGGGTTTCAAGGGCATTCTACAACGGGCACATAAAAGGCAATGGAGATGCCAGAGAGATTCCTTATCTCGGTGTCGGCTTGATAAGAAGGAATTTTGTTGATTTGTTTGGATATTTGTTCGAGCCTGACTATTTCATCTATGCAGAAGACCTGGATTTGGGGCTGAGGATAAGGCTTAACGGCAAAAAGGCTGTTTTTGAGCCGAAGGCTGTGATGTACCATATGCATGCAGTCACAACCCAGAAAAAAAGCAAGGCATTTACGGCATTTCTGATGGAGAGGAATTTGCTCACGACATTCTTCAGGATTTTTGGTTTAAATAATCTTATACTATTTTTTCCTTATATCTTGTTTATGAGGCTTCTGGCAATAATAAAGGACATTCTGAGCTTCCGGTTTGCAACGGCATTTTCAAGGATAAGGGCAATTTTTTGGATTTTGCTTAATTTTGATACGATACTTAAAAAAAGAAATGAAGCCCAGAAATTCAGAAAAGCAGGCGATTCTTACATTTTAAAAGTTTTCAGCGAGAAATACCTGTTCAGGAAAAAGTTTATCGTTTAGACAATAGCTTTATCACAGCTTCTGCAAATTTGCTTGTGCTGCCTTTTTCCACCAGAATCCCATTCTTCACAACTTCAGGATGCGAGCCGATGTTGAATGCAACAACCCTTTTGCCGCATGCCTGCGCCTCTGCAATCGGCAGGTTGAATCCCTCCCATAAGGATGCAGTCACGTACAAGTCGCATGCAGCATAATAACAAGGCAAATCCCTGTCTTCTATTGACTCTTTAAAGATTACATTGCTGCCTGCCATTTCCTTCAATTTCCTGAAATAGCCCCTGAAAGTCGGTTTTCCGACAATAAGCAGCTTTGTGTTTGGCATTTTCTCATTAACCAGCTCAAAAATATTCAGCAATGCATGTACGTTCTTGTGCGGCGACAGCCTTCCAATAAAGAATAATAATTTTTCATTGTTTTTTATGCCCAGCCATTTTCTTATTTTCGAGCCGTCCAGCTTTTTTTTGTATCTTGGATTAATTTTATTGTATAAAACTTTGCTCTTAATTCCTGTTTCCCTCATCAGCTCGTTTCTTAGGAACTTGCTGACAGAAAAGGCGGAATCAGCATTCCTGAGGGAAAGCCTTGTAAAGTACCCAAACAGTTTCATGTATAATTTTTCAAAAATGCTGCCGAACAGATAGTCATAGCCAATGCCGTGGTTGTGGTAAATATATTTTATATTGCAATCCTTTTTTGCCTTTGAAGCAATTAAATTCATCGGGTACTGGTGCGATATGGCGATATCATAATCCTTGAGATTCTCTGCAGCATTTTTTATTTTCACAAAATCAAGGAAGAAAAACAGCCTGTATAGCCTCTGCAAAAACAGGCTTTTTGGCATGCCAAGCAAATTAAGGCTGAAATTTTTTGGCTTTATGTCGCCTTCAAGCGCAAAAACAGCAACTTCATGCCCTTTCCTTGAGTAGTCCAGTGCCTGCTGCTGCACAACCCTGTCTATCCCGCTGTAGTGCGAGAATGTCGGGGTTAAAATCGCTATTTTCATATTCTCCCCATCATCGACAGCATTTTCAGCTTCAGCACCATGAAATACCCGGCAGCAAGCTGCGGAATGCCAAGCTTTGAGGCGCCTTTTGTCCTGTTGACAAAAACTATCGGAATTTCCTTTATCCTTGCGTTTTTCAAGTGTGCCTTGAACAGCACTTCCTGCACGATTGAGGGACCTCTTGATTCAAGCTTTTCAGGCTGTATTTTTTCCATAATCTCCCTTGTGAAGCACCTGAACCCTGAGTTGCAGTCCCTAACCTTGATGCCAAGCATCAGCCTTATGTAAAGGTTTGCCACGTAAGTGACAAAGCGCCTGAACAATCCTCTCCCGATTTCTTTTGCCCCAGCAACTCTTCTTGAGCCAATCACAATGTCATGGTTTTTTATCCCTTTCAGCATTTCAGGGATGTATTTCGGGTCATGGCTCATGTCAGCATCCATTTCAACAACAATGTCTGCGCCATGCTTTAAGCAGTAAATAAACCCGTCTCTTCCTGCACAGCCCCTTCCCCTGTCTTTCTTTCTCAATAAAAGATGGACATTCTTGTTCTTTTTAGAAATTTCCTGCACAATTTTCCATGTCCCGTCAGGGCTGTAGTCATCCACAACAACAATATGCAAATTTTTTATCCTCAATTTTAGGATTTTATATATCAGATTTTTGATATTCTCGCTTTCATTGTAGGCTGGAATCATTACAAAGGTTTTCATCTATTTCAATGGCATATATGGGCATTTATAAATTTAGTTGTCCTCTTAAATTCTATAAGAAAGTTTAAATAGATTATTGGTTCTATATACTAAAAAGTGGTGGTTTTTGTTGTTTTTCCATAAGAGGAGAATTTTAATGAATAAACCATCCTTGCTGCTAATAGCCTCGCTATTTCTGTTAGTGTCAGTTTTATACGTTAGAGCGATTCCTGTAATTGAAGTGAACAATTCCTTACCTTCAAATATAACAACAAATATTACTTTATTTTTATTTGCCAATTTTTCTGACACAGGTGTAGGATTTAATAGTACTATATCCTGTGAGTTTTGTGCGGCTAAAGTTTGTGACGAAGCTTTAGAATGGCCTTCTAGTAATGTTACTACAATTTATTCGGCTGATTATATGAGCGGAAATTGTTCTTATATTTGGAATACTTCAAACTATAACGATGATATTTATGAGATTAGGTTTCGAATAAAAGATATCACAAATAATTTTAATGCCACGTATACAAAAATAACCTTAGATAGAAATGCTCCGATATTTAAGTACTCGAACCCTTTTGATAATGTTGGTTTTAATGTAGATAATACAAATGCCTCCATAAACACTTCCAAAGAAATAGCATTCCGTTATCTTATAGAAGATATTTCTTCAATTGCAAATTGCTCTTTAATACTTAACAATAAAGTAAATAAAACAAGCTATTCTGTCTGGAGACTCAATACACCATGTGGTTGTGATGGTTATCCAACTTTTAAAACAAATATATCGACATTTTTTGAAGGCGTACAATATCACAACTGGAGTGTTAGTTGTACTGATATTTATGGTTTTGAAAGAGTGACCGAAACAAAGACATTTACTTTGATTGTTGTAGGCAATTTCTCAGGACATACAACAGATTTTACAACGGTTAACTTATCCTACATTGACAATTTAACATTAGAAGAAGTTAGTTATGGTATGATAAAATTTTCTGATATTGTAAATCTTAGTGGCGTATCCAACATAAATAAGTATGTAAAAATCTCTGATAACCGAATTGAAATAAACAGCACTGCGCTTCCTGTATTAAACAAAAGTGCCACAATTTACATTTATAATCTTACATATAATAACACACCTGAAATACTGAGGAATAATGCCTCATGCCCAGATACAATCTGTACATTGGTAAATTACTCAAATGGAACTCTAATTTTTAATGTAACACAGTTTAGTACTTACACCGCCCAAGAAACAGACCCACCAATAATTGAATTGAACAACTCCGTACCTTCAAATAATATAACAACCAATATCACTTCGTTGTTATTTGCTAATTTTTCAGACTCTGGCGTGGGATTCAACTCCAGTACTTCTTGTGAACTCTGTTTAATAACTATCGGGACTTGTGATACACAATGGACTAGTAGCAATGTAATAACTACGTATAGCAGTGACTATCTAAGTGGAAATTGTTCTTATGTATGGAATGTTTCAAATTATATTGATGGTCTTTACAGTGTTAATATGAGAATAAAAGACATAGCTAATAATATAGGGCAGTATTTTAAAAATATAATGGTTGATAGAAATGCTCCAACCTTTAGCTATTTATACCCTTATGATAATAGTGCCTTTAAAGTTACCCATACAGATCCTACAAATATTACAAATAGTTCTATCGAACTAACATTTTCATATATTATAGATGATACATCTTCAATTGCTAATTGTTCATTAATATTTAATAATAAAATAAATAATACAAACATTTCTGTACAAAAAATTAAGTACTACCCTAATAAATTTAATTTAAATATTCCAAAAGAAATTAGTACGACACAATATTATAATTGGAGTATTAGATGTTCAGATATACTTGGTTTTAAGCGTGAAAGTGGTACAAGAAAATTTACTCTAATTATGATAGGTAATTTTTCGGGCGAGACTACAGATTTAGCAACAGTAAATCTATCAAATATAGAAAATCTGACTTTTGAACAAGTTGATTCTGGCAAAATAAAATTTGCAGATTTTGTAAATCTAAGCGGGGTATCAGACGTCAATAAGTATGTAAAGATATATTATAATAAGATTGAAATTAATTCAAGTGCCCTTTCCGCATTAAACAAAAGTGCCACTCTCTACATATACAATCTAACATACAATACAACCCCAAAAATTTTGAAAGATGGCATTGAATGCCCAGATACAATATGCAAAATAGTGAATTATTCAGCTGGCACTTTGATTTTTAATGTTACACAATTTAGCACCTATACTACCCAAGAGGCGCCTGCCAGTAGCGGGGATAGTAGCGGTGGCAGTTCAGGAAGCTCTTCTGGCGGTGGTAGCTCAGGAGGCGGCGGAGGTGGTGGCGGGGGCGGCGGAGGACTAACCTTTGTTTGCAATATGGATTGGCAATGTAGTGAATGGAGTGATTGTATTGATGGACTTCAAACAAGGCAGTGCAACTTCGTCAAAGTTCCTCAGCATTCGCAAAATACTTCATGTCCTGATTCGTCAAAATCTCCCGTAACAAGCCAGACTTGCCAGGTTAAAACTGAAATTTCAGCAGCATCAGCACAAGCAAATGAATTTAAAAAAGAAGCTGAAAAACCTCAGGTTATTAATAAAACTGGCTCCTCGATAACAGGAATGGCTGTCCAAGAATCTAAAGGAAAATCAAATTATTTGCTGGCTGGTGTAATAATCTCAGTAGCACTAGCTATAGCGGGATTCTTTTATTATAGATTTTTCAGATTAAAGACTTAACACTCTTAACAATCTCATCAACATCATATTCCGGAGCAATGTCGCATTTCTCTTTGTAGCAGCAGACACACCCTTTTCTCGGCACTATCTTTACTCCCCTGTTGTATAATTCAATCTCATAGGGGCTCGTGGGGCAGAAAAAAGCAACAATCTTCTTCTTCAACGCAATTCCAATATGCATTGCAAGGCTGTCAGAAGTCACTAAAATATTGCATAAATTGACCAGAGAGGCAAATTTCATCAATGAGTTGCTGCAGCCGGCATCAATTATTTTTGTTTTAGTCAATTTTTTTATCTGCCCATTTCTTTCCTTTTCCTCAGGCCCCCCAAAAAGCAATAACCTTGCATTTTTTATTTTATTCAATTTGCCAATCAGCTCAGTAGCCTTTTCAATGCTCAATTTCTTGTCCTGCCATCTGCCGCCTGCACCTGTGTTGATGCCAATAACCAAATCTTTTTTGCCTATTTTGTTTTTTTGCGCAAATTTCCTGCCAAAATCAAGCTCCTTTTTAGTCAAGTTCAGTATAGGCTCCTGCTTTTTGTACTTTAATCCAAGGATTTTATACATTATCTGCTGGTATGTCTTCCTGTTCAAAGCCTTTAATTCATCAGCCCTTCTCTTCCCAAATCTTGAAATCAGTCCCATGCCAAACCACAAGGCAGAGTCTTTTGTATAGGTTCTTTTACTGCTATCCAAATATGCGCCAACAATTTTTTTAGAATTAACTTCTGATGCAAGCCTGCACGCCTCAAAATCATCATCAAGGCTTATAACCAAGTCAAAATTTTCGCTTATTTTCTTGACATCTTCAATTAAAAAAATCCTGTCAATAGCATTGTTATTCCTCAAGATATCAAATGACTCCTTTTTAGTAACCCAGCTTATCTCGCAATTCCCATACCTGTCTCTCAAGCCCTGCAATATTGCAGTTGTCCTCAGCACGTCCCCTATTGCGCCGAGCTTTATTATCAAGATTTTCATTCATAAAAAGAAATATTGGCTTAATTTAAAGGTTTCTGATAGCTAAATCTTTATAAACACCTGTAAATTAGGGCTTTTCATGAAACTGAACAGGGCATGGCTTGAAACACTCATATTCATTGCCCTTTACTTATCGGCAATATACATCTGGACTCAGCCTTTGCAGAAAAACAGGCTGCCTTACGGGGAGTACGATGCAATATCCCATGTCGAAGTCGCTGATTATATGGCAGTCAACGACAAGTCGCTTGTGAATCTGCCCCATTACATTGACTTCCGATATGGAACAGACAACATTTACAAGCCGCACACATTGTGGTACTATCCTTCATTCCACACAGCATTTGCCATAATACAGGTGGCAGCGGGCGAAAGGATAGTGCCGATTTACATACTCAACGCAATTTTCTCAACAGCAATAATAATAGCAGTGTATTTTGTAATAAACTCCTTATTCGGCTTTTTGCCTGCTTTGCTTTCAGCATTGTTTTTAGCGTTCTCCCCTCTTGATTTCCTGCCTTTCCTGTGGGGGCAGTGGCCTGAAAGGCTTGCATACGCATATGTGCCTTTAATCCTATACTGCTTTTACAGATACTATACATCCTATGCTGATGGAAAGGAAAAAACAGTCTATCTCTATTTAACAACAATATTATTCGGGATCAACCTTTACATGCACCAGTTGGCGGCATTCCACTCTTTGCTCGGAATAGCTGTTTTGTTCATATTCCTGCTCATCAGGGAAAAAAAAGCGCCTTTCAATCCAAAGCATTTTTCCATATGCGCCATAATACTTGTTTTAATGCTTGCCATTTTCCCTTACCAGACAGGCAACACTTTTGTGCGCTTCGGCGTCAAGGGAGAAGAGGCAAAAAAGGGCTTCGAGCTTTCAAGGCTTGTTCATTGGGCTCCAAACCCAAAGGATTTCACAGGCTCTGTTCCAGAGTCATATTTTTCATTCAGGGAAATGCATGGCTTGTGGACTTTGCCTTTCCTGCTTCTGGGCATAGCTGTTTTGGCGTTAAGAAGGCAGAGAAGTGGCTTGTTCATGCTTGCATGGCTTGTTAGCCTTTACCTTGTCCTGCACCGCGACATAATCGGCAAGGCAACCTTTTTGCACCGCTCGCTTTCAGCATCCGCGCATATATTTGCGCCTATTACAGCAATAGGGGCATTGTCTTTGGCGTCATTTATTAAGCAGCAAAAATACAGGAATTACTTAAAATATGCAATATTCATCCTAATGGCAATATCAATAATAGCAATAAATGGAAATAATATACATATCCTAAAAAATATCAGCCAAGGAAGTGGTATATTAAGCCCCGTACCATTTGAGCAAAGCAATATTGATACCTTAAAAAATGCATATCAAGGCTTGGGGCGCATAACTACTGCCCAATACGAGGCAAGCGAGTGGGCAAGAGCCAACATACCTCTAACTTCCAATGTCTCTGTTGTCGGAGTTCCGGAGCCATTGTACAGGCATCTGCCGTGGATGGCGGTTTTCTCGCAAAGGCTGAACCGCTTTTTTGAGAACCTGTCAACAGCGCAGGATTATCTGATGGTTGACTACACTGATTTAATCCTTCTGAATGACAGGGCTGGCATAGAAAACCTGAGGCAGTTTGAATTGGACGAGTTAAAGAACTACACCTTATTGTACGACAAGAACAACATCAGGATTTACAGGCTAAGATGAAAGAAAACAAAATATTCATGGCAATAATTTTGGTTTTAATAGCAATATTCTTCTTAACAGCCCTCGGAATAACAGGCTTAAGGACAATAGCAGGAACAATTTTGTTATTTATCCTGCCAACTTACCTGATATTAAATAATTTTGATTTATCTGCGCAGGAAAAAATAGTCTTTGCCTTCTTCATAGGCATCGGCATATTCCCATCAATTGTTTATTTGCTTGGATTGGTTATTTCATTGAGGGCTGCCATGGCAATAACCTTCATATTGTTGGTTGTAATTGCCTTTGTAGTTAGGAAATACAAAGGCAAAAAGGAAAGTTTTAAATAAATTAACATCGAGAGAATGCATTAGCTGGGTGGTTTTGATTTTTAAAAAGAGAATGATATTTAGTTTAATCACTTCTTCTTTAGGCTCTACTATCACTAAAAACTTTCTCAAAATCAAAAGCAAGAGGTGTTTTCCATGAAAATAAAAAAAGTATTAGTCTTAGCCCTACTGGTAGTTAGTGTTTTGGCGTTGGCTGTGGCAAGCCAGATTTCTCAAGTGACAAATACGATAAGTATTGAAGAAAAACAGGATTGTACGCTAAACTTCTATAACACGACTGAAGATGTTTATGGATACGTTACAAGAACAAGAGACACTAAGAGAATAATGATATAAAAATAGAAATAAATAAAAAAATAATCTTATTACAACAAGGGTACAATGATTTACAAAAAACATTCCTTAATTTTTAGAATCTATCTAATTTTGGCATTGATAAATGTACTTTACAGTATTTACATAAGAATGACTACTGGTGTTGATTATAATAAATTGGCTAACTATATAGTTAATTTCAGTCAGTTTAAACTATCTTTTTTAACTATTTTTTTTGGAATCTCCAGCTTAATAATAATTATATCGAGTATTATATTTTTAGTTATATCTCATAAGAAGAAATTACCCACATACTTTAGAGTTTATCCAATATACAACTTATCATGGAATACTATCTGGTTTTTCTTAGTCCCAATATATGTATGTTATTCTAATCCTGTAAATTGCCTTAGTTCACTTAATCATCTTTATAAGTTTGAGTTTATTTTTAATATAGCTGAGATTGTCTTGATTTCTTATTCATTATCAAAAATTATGGTACGTAAAGTTGATTTCATAAACTTTAACTGAAAAACAAATAATAATATGCTCTCAACCTATAAACCCAAATCAATCCAAGTTATTGGTTTTGATAGATTTGACTACGATTTTCTTAAAAACATTAGAAGGGATTTGGTAATATCAATCCCTTTCATTCATGCACAGGAAATAAATTATGTTGTTGATGCTAATGGCAACTTAATTAGCGATGGTAAATACTATCGTGAATACAATGGCTTAAACCAATTAGTTAGACTTGGGAATACATCAACAAGTCCTGTTCTCGAAGAATATCGCTGGCATCCTATCGAAGAAAGGATAGTAACAAAGAGAATTTTTAGTAATGGCATTTACAACTATACAATCCACTACCCGAATGAAAACATTGTTGTTATTATTAATTCGTCTGGAACTTTCTATGAAAAGTACGTTTATCAGGATGGTGTATTGGTTGCTCAAGTTAATAGCGATGGACAAAAACAGGCAATACACTCAGACCACGAAGGTTCTAATACGTTAATTACCGATAGTTTTGGTGCTGTTGTAGAGAATACTTTTTATAGCCCATATGGAGAGATTATTGAAGGAGGAAAATCAAGCAGATTTGGTTATGAAGTAAAAGAATTTGATACTCAAGTTGAAGATTATGATTTTCTTTTTAGAAAATATAAACCCGACATTCCTATATTTAATCAGCCTGACACGCTGATACCTAACGTATACGACCCTCAAAGTCTTAACCGCTATATGTTCGAGAGGGCGAACCCATATCGCTATACAGACCCGACTGGACATATATTGCCATTATTATTTTGGTTTGGAATAGCGTTTATCTTAGCGGCAGGTTATTCAGGTTATATACTAGCATCACAATTAACCACTATTGAAAAAGCTGAAGGTAGTTTAAGCAATAGTGATGTGACGATGGCATTTTTAAATATAGCTCTTATAGTCTTTCCAATTAAATCTTTTTCACAAACCCCAGTTCAAAGTATTAGTCAATTTGGTTTAAAGTCATCTGGAAAATTTGCTTATGCAGGATATTTTGATAAGAGGATTGCAAATCTGGAAAAGGAGCATGAACCAGAAAAACCTGAAGTTGAAGAAGATTTAAAGTGTAAAATAATTAATTGCGACTTCAAATACGAAGTAAGTGGTGGAGATAATGAAGGAAACGGACAATCGGATAGTCCAAGTACTTCTAACCCGAGTAGTCAGGCTGATTCATCAAAAGCAATAAGTCAGACTGCCCAGCAAAATGTAAATCAAGGCGGTAGTGGATATATGCAGGGAATAGGATACGTAACTAGTGGAGGGGCAACCTATCCAACTAATAATCCATATTTTGTACCGGGCACAGGTAATTCAGCTTGGGGAGGAAGTTATAGCAATGTTGTCCAAAACCCTTCAACTGGAAACTGGGAGATTGCTGACTAATTAAAAGAATGAAAGATTTTTATATTTGCATAGAATATTAAACTAAAGGTTTAGAAATGGTATTAAGATTGCTAAATTTTGTAATTATAAGTGGTGTACTACCCGGATTAGCATTAATTTTTTTCCCAAAATTAGTACATCATTATTTATCTTTCGATAGTGAAATACCTTATAATAAAAAAGATGCTTGGAAATATAGATTAGGCGGGTTTATCATTATATTAATCTCAATTGCCTTTTTGATTTTTCATAACTGGTCATTAAGATAAATTTCTCTATAAGGACTAATAGTGATTGGTTTTGCAATATACTCTGGATATGTTTTGGCTAATCAGTTAAGCACAATTGAAAAAGCTGAAGGTGGATTGACAGCAACAGATACTACACTTGCATTTTTGAATATAGGTTTAATTGTATTTCCAAATCAAGGTTTAGGGCAGCTAGTGGTACGTAAAGTTCTTCAAGTCTAAAAATGTACTTTCTCGTCAGAAAAGTATTTATAATTTATGGTACGTAAAGTTCTTCACATCTAAATCTATTTTTATCGTCAGAAAAGTATTTATAACTTCTAAAATTTGAGGCGAATTTATGTATTCCGTCAGACAAATCCTAAAGGAAAATTGGAAATATTATCTTAAAACAAATAGCCCAACCAATCATCAAAAAAGAGAAATTCAAAAGATGCTTGACTGCTCAAAGAACAGCTGCAACTCCAGAATCTGCTCTTCTTGCGGGAAACGGTATACTGATGCATGGTCAAATAATCTGGTAAAACGCCTATGCCCGCTTCCATGCAGGCATGTTGTCTTGACAGTTCCATCTTTATTAAGGCATAGTTTAAGAAATTGGAAAAATCTTAGCACATTAATAATGTCTTCAAAAGATTTTTTCAAGAGCTTTGCTTAGATTCAAATATAGGCATTGTTGCAGTCCTTCACACTTTTGGCAAGGACATGAAGTTTAATCCCCATCTTCATATAATGGCTAACTTGAACATGGATTTCAATTCCAGATTCAATAAATTGTGGAGAAAAACAGTCCTCAACAACCTGAAATTAAGCTCAAATAAATACTACTACGGCTATTATGTGTGGTCTAATAATAAAGTTATCAATCCAAAACAAATCGCCAAATACATTGGAAGGTATGTAAGGCATCCTGCAATAGCCAACGGCAGAATATCAGAATACAACAAAAGATATGTTACATTCTTCTATAAAGATGATCATAAAAGCAAAATATTGATAAGAAAATCAATTATGAATTTTGTCGCATGTATTATTCAGCACATACCTCCAAAGCAGTTCAAAACAATAAGGTATTATGGAGTATATACTAAGAATAAAGTGAAAGATAATGGCTTATATTAAACTACTGATTATAGACTCTCCCCCTCTTATCTACTTTTGAAACAAGAATTTGCTTTGATTCGTATCGAACTATGTAAAGAATGCGATAATCTCCCACCCTTATCCTAAAAACTTTCTCGCCCCTATAACCTTCAACTCTTTCAACCTCATGAGGAAAAGGGTCTTCTTGAAGCTTGAGCAGCCTATTCTTAATGCGCTCCTTATTTTGGTTGTCTAGCTTGCCTATAAACTTGTCGGGTTGTGGGCCTAGCTCAACAGAAAAAGGCATTTTAGCCAAAAACTTCTTTCATTGATTTGAGCCTGCCAGCCTTCTCTGCCTTTAGGGTTTCTTCCAGTGCTTTCTTATCTTCCTTAGAAAGATATTTATCCTGAAAAACATCTTTAATAAAATTTATATCCTGCTTCATTCCAAAAACCATTTTTTTAAGTTCCGATATTTCACTTAATACTTTCGTTTCTGCCATAGCAAATGGCTTGGTTATTGCAATATATAAATCTTTCTTTGCTATTTGAATAGAATATTCATGCGGCAAATTTTGAATATTGCTATTTTTAATAACCCTAGCACTCCCCGCCTTTCTCTTCCAGCTTCCTGCAAAGTTCCTGATTCCTGTAAATCAAGGTGCTTATCTGCTCATTTGCATTAATCAAAGCATTTTGCACCTGCTGGAATTGCAAACTAAGCTTTTCAAACTTTGACTTTTGCCCTTCAAGCTCTGATTTTACAGAATTCAATTCTGCTTGTAACTCTTCTTTTTCTTTTCTTAATGCCTCATTTTCTGTACTTAAGTCATAATCTCTTTTCTCAAAAAACTCCTTATCTTTCTGAAAGCTTTCTTTTAATTCAAAAGTTTCATTAACCTTTTCCAGGACAACTTTCCCTGTTGCTTGCTGCATTTTTTCCATGCTTTTGCTATATTCTATTGAAATATTCTTCAAGGCATTTTCATAGTAAGCTTTAGACCAAGCAAAAACTAGCAATAAACCTATAATAATCACTAGTAAAAACTTGTTTATGTCTTTTTTGATAATTCACACCCCCTAAACCTATTATATTGTCATAAGTATAAATATTTAATGTAGAAAATGAAAGCTAATAATTAGTTATGGAGCTATTTATTGATATAAATAATCAACTTTTTTATAACTTGCAAAAATACCAGCTAAAATCAACACAGCAGGCAAAACAACACCATGATACTTTACATTCAATCCAACCAACCCAATATAATAGCTGCTTATCCCTATTACTGCAGCGCTTACTGCAGTTCCAACAACTAATCTCTCCAAAAACTCCAGCTTCTCATGCCAGTAAAGCATCAGGAAATAGCCGGGCAATGCAAACATCCAGAAAATTGCGATCACTGCCCTGAACACAACAGAGAATTTTTCATTGAAGTATATTATCTTGAATATTAAAATAAACAACAGCAATAAAATTCCCAGTTTAGCCAATTCCTTCCTGACCTTTTCAAAAGCTTCCTTCCTCAATGCAGTCACCTCCCGGCTTGCCGTTTTTCAATATGGCAACAATCTGATTTTCAAAAACCGGCTCGGAATTTTTTTCCAGCAGTTTTTTCACTATAATGGCATTATACTGCGCCAGCGCCTGCTGGCTTGACGCCTTGTCAAAAACAAAATAGTCAAACCGGCATATGTCCTTTTTTCCCCAAAAATAGTCTTCAGGCACCTCGTTATTGTACAATCCAAATGAAAAAAATGACTTTCTGTAGGCAATGCCCCCTCCCCCGTCTCCCGGCAGCTCTGTTGCATACTGCCTCATGACCTTCCTGCTGTTTATTGCGTTTACAAAGTCATTTGGGTCAACCTGCGAATGCGCTCTTTTGGAGTTCCTCAGCAATGCATCCTGGCTGTAGATGTCGCCGTAAAAAAAGTAAACCTTTGCATTGCTTGGGGTGTTTTCGCTCAGCCACTTCAGTGCCTCCCAATGGTAGCTGTCCATTACTCCCTGTGTTTCCAGTTTCTGGTATTTTGGGATGAATGGAACCTTAATCAGACCCAATAAAAGCACCAGAAAAACCGCACTTGCCAGGATTGAATAAATCAAATTCCAGTTCTTTATGAAAAATCTCAAAATATAATAAACAGCAAATCCAAAAAATACTGAAAGATAAATCGGCCACAAGAATCTCAGCTGGAAAGCCCTCCAGTCAAACCCGAAATAATTTCCGTAGCCCATAGCCAGCATGCTGATGCCTGCCAAAAAAGCAACATTGGTGTTTTTAATTGAGGCAAAAAACAGCAGCAATCCTGCCAAAATAAACACGAGCAAAATCTTGAAATCTGCAAGGTAAAACCCCGGGTTGCCATCCCATACTGGCTTTACGCTGAACTGGTACGGCTGTACAACAAACCAGCTGTTGAGGAAAATTATAAGATAATAGGATGTTAATATCAATGCTAAAATCCCGGCAAATGCCAAGTTTTTTATGTCCTTAGCATTGAATTTTTTAAGCAGAAAATTTGCCGCCATAACAGCAAGAATGAAAAACCCTGCAAAGACAATCTCAGAAGTATGCGTCAGGATTATAGCGCTTAAAAAAATCCCGATGAGCAGAAATGATTTTTCAATGCCGATCCTGCAAATGCCCCAGAAAAGGGCTATGAGGAAAAACTGCCCAAGTATTGAAGGCCAGTGCCCCCATGCAAAGCCAAGGTAGTTCGGGCCTGCGAATATCAGCAAAGCCATTGGAAGGGCGATCAATGCTGCGCTCTTATTGGCGCCCCTGATTATAACATACATCAGCATTGCAGCCGCGGATGCAAGCAAAAAAACAATGAAGTATATTGCATCATAAACCTGCAGCCCTGACAAATATGAGAAGATGACAGCCAGATGGTAAATAACCGGAGGGTATCTTCCGACTGCATTCCCAAAGCCATGCGATATGTAGCTTGCCTCGTATCTGAAATTGCCCATATCCTTTATTGCATCAGCCCTGACTTGGTGCTGGAACGCGTCAGACGCAAGATACCCATAAGGAAAATCATGCGACAGCTGGTGATTCCATAAATTTGCATTGCCGATGAGCAATAAGACTGAGAATACCAAGATCAAATATGCGTTTTCCAGCAAGCCTGAAATCTTCATGTCAGCCAAAAATCCTTTTTTTCACAAGCGATAATTTCAGCCTTAATAAATACAATGGTATGATTACCCCGTCCCTTAAAAGTTTAACGTTGCTGATGCCTTTCTGCCTTCCCTTGTAATTGACAGGCACTTCGACAAACCTGTAGCCCTTGTCAATGCCTTTTATCGCTATCTCGGGCTCGTATGCAAAATGCCTGCACCGGAAATCAATGTCCCTTATTGCATCGGTTTTCCATGCCTTGAACCCTGCATTGACGTCTGTAAACCTTTTGCCAGCCAAAATTGACGTAAACCCCGAAACTACAAAATTAGCCAGCCTCCTCATTTTTGTCAGCGAGCCTTTCTGTATAGTGCTCCCCTTCACAAACCTCGATGCAAAGACAACATCGGCATTATTATCAAGAATCGGCTTTATCAGCCTTGGCAGCTCCTCAGGCGGAAACTGCGAGTCAGCATCAACCTGCGCCTGCACAGCCCCTTTTGCAGCATCAACTCCTTTTCTTATGGCGTATCCCTTGCCCATGTTCTGCCTGTATCTTATGACTCTCAGATTTTTAATGCCTGTTTTTTTTGCAGCTTCGGAAGTGTTGTCAGCACTGCCGTCGTCAACTGCAATAATCTCGGCATATGGAACTGCCTTGCTTATCCTTTTCAAAGTGCCAGCTATGTTTTTTTCCTCGTTGTAGCACGCGACTATGACGGATAAGCTATGCCTCATAATAGAAACCTTTACTTGTAAACCTTGTCAAGCATTTGCCTGTTTTCCATCACCCATTTCAGGATGTTGTCCATCGCTGCTTCCGGGCTGGCTTTTGGCTGCCAGTTGAATGTCTTGGATACCTTTCTTATGTCGCTTACATAAACGCACTGGTCAGCCCTTCTCGGTGTTTGCTCTGTTTTTATGGCTGGCTTTGAGCCAAGCTTTTTTTCAAGGTAATTCGTTGCTTCAATCAGCGACATTGTGTTTTTCACTCCGCCGCCGACATTGAAAACCTCCCCCTTGAAATCATCAATATTGTCTATCTGCTTCATTATAAGCTCGCAGATGTCCTTTATGTAAAGCACGTCCCTTAGCTGCTTGCCCTTCCACCCGATGTAAGTTATCGGAAACTTGTAGGCAAATGCAATAGGCCACCAGCTGAACCATCCCTGCTTTGGCAGGCCCCACTGCCATTCTCCCCCAAGGCAGCTGAATCTGTTCACAATGATGTTAATGTTGAATGCGTTTGCATATTCCTGGCAGAACAAGTCAGCTGTCAGCTTCGTCAGGCCATAGATGGAATGGTCATTGCCGTCAATAGGAAAGCTTTCGTCAATGCCGTTTTTGTAAAGCTCGTCATCATACTCAAACCTTGTTCCAAGCTCTTTTGTCTTTATGGCATTTATTTTGTCGCCTGAGTAAACCTTGTTCGTGCTCCACTGGATTATCTTTATCTTGTTCTTTCGTGCAAGCTCAAGTATGTTGATGACTGACAGCGAATTGTTGGTGAAGTCAAAGTAAGGGTTTTTGTAGCCTTCGATTGCAGAGGGCTCTGCCGCAGTGTTCAATATCAAGTCTATCTTCCTGTCAACATTGCTGAAGTCTTCATTGTTCCTTACATCGCCATGCACAAACTCCACTCCGTTGGCTTCAAGCACTGCTCTTGAAATCTCAGTGCCCCTTCTTACAAGATTGTCCATTGCAATGACATTGAAACCCTTCTTTTTCAGGAACATTGACAGGTTGAAGCCTATAAAGCCGCATCCGCCTGTTATCAAGACATTCATTTTAGCACCCCATAAAATCAGATTAACTTGGGCTTCCCCAACTATATTTAAATTTTGCTATACGATAAACTTACCCCACGCTCCCAACAATTCCCAAAAACTCCCTGTAATCAGAGTAGGATTTCATCACAAGATAAGCCGCAATCGCAATCATGGCTATTATTATCAGGGCATAAGCCATGCGCGATTTTTTGGTGAATTTATTGTGCTTCTTAAGGGCAGGAATATACAAAATCAAAAACAAAGCCATCACTCCAAAAATAAAAGCCAGATGCTCGGGAAAGAAAGCAATGTGGTTGAAATTATCGACAAAATTGCCCCCTTTATCGCAGTTTTTCTGCCTTCCGACAGCCCCTAAGATTATATTGACAACATTATTGGCTGCAAACCTGCTTTTTTTGCATATCCTGTCAAATATCCTGCCATAGTAGTCAACCATTCTAACAAATGTTGTCTGGCAATCCTGTATGTCTTTCAGGTAGAGTGTTGCAATGTGGATGCTGGTTACAGGCAAATGCTCCATATTTGGAACAATCAGCCTGCAGTACTGGCTTTTAAATCCAGGAGGCATGCCCTCAAATGCCTGTGCAATTAGGGTTGCGCCTGACCTTGGGCCAATGGCAATCATGCTGTAGTTCTTGACATGCATCAGGCTTCTTATTTCAGCAAGCCTTTCCTCATTTGCCTTTGCCTTGGCTTCGTCAAGCTTCAGGGCGCTCCAGCCAGTTAAATTTGTAACGCCCAGTTTTGCCAGCCTCGGCCCTGAAAACTCATCTATGTTTATCCTGTATTCAGTGTCAGATGCAACATCAAGCCTTTCCCTGTCAAAATCAAAATCATAGCTTGTCAGCAGCTCGGGATACTCTGCAAGAATATTGCCATCCTGTTTTGGCACAAAATTGATTCCGTACCCAATCTCTTTCTGGAAGTTCGAAATCCCGGTATTAAGCTTTTTGTCTATGAAATCATGCGCAAAAGGCAGGGGAACTATCGCAGGATACACAATGACAAGGAACAGCCCGCAGTACAATGCAGCCCTTTCAAAAGAGGCCCTTTTCACCTTCTCCTTGAGTATTGCAAAAGTAAGTATAATGAACAGGAAAGTCAGGAAGTGGTTTCTGCCGAAATACAGGCCTCCAAAATGCTGGTGGTCGTTAAGCAAAACCCAGAATTCAAGTGCGCCAAGCACAGGAATCACGCTGAATGTCTTGATGAACAAAAGAAAGCAGAAAACCAGCGCAACATACACTATAAAGACAGACTGGTTTACATACCAAAAAGGAATCATGTCTTTTAATGCCTGCCAAAATGTAAACACAGGAGATTCAAGATGAGCAAATATCATGTATTTGAATATATTGGGATACATCAGCCTGAACAGAATTGAAAACAGCAAAACAGGAATGAATATTATGAAAATATTGAGTATTTTTTTGTACCTTATGGAGATTTTGATGTTTTTTGACTCGTTTCTTTCAATTTTTATTAAGCCAGCCCTGAATGCATAGAACGCAGCTATTATAAATATCGGCATGAGCATTGCAATGTTGACATAAGCAGCAACTGCAAACAGGATTCCTGCTATTATTTCTTTAAATCTAAGGGCAGAATAATATAAAATATAAAATCCGAAAAACAGGATCATGCCCCCAAACGGGTAGTTGTAAGAGCTGCTCCATGGGTAAAGCCATGCCAGCACAAGCAGCCCGATAAAAGCGTAGTTTGGCTTTCCAGTTTCTTTTTTTGAAATTCTCGTCATTAAAAATAATGTTACTATGTACAGGATGGCAATCATTATCCCGGTTAAAATCTGGAAGTTCCCGAAAAGCTTTTTGAAAATAAGTTGCGGCAAATACAAGAACGGGCCGCCCTGCTCGCAGAATGGCTGCCCCCCGTACAAAGTGCCCTGCCCCATGTAGTCAAGGCACACATACCACATCTCGCGATAGGCGTTTTTCCAGTCAGTAACATGGATGGAATAAACCAATAATGGGATAAGCGCAAGCGCAAATGCTATAGCTTCAATCCTCTCGTATTTTTTATCGTCCATTTTTTCTTTTTAGATAGTACATTACTCCAAAATAAATTAAAGCAATGACTGTTGTTGCCATAGTGATTATTTTCCCAATTTCAAAAGGCTTTGGCTTGTATTCAAAGATGATGCTGTCATAATCGCTGAGGAGCACAGCTGTTATTGCATTGTCCGCCTTCAAAATACTGAGTTCTTTGCCGCCTGCAAATGCCTTCCATCCGGGGTAATGGGCAAAAACCTCGCTTAATACCAGGAGCCCCCTGCCTTTTGCACCAACCTCTACTTTATTGTTTGAATACTTTGTTATCTTGGCTTCTTTATAGCCTCCCTTCAGCCTGCTTAATGCAGTTTCCAGCTCCCCGTTCGAAACAGCATTCTTTCCGCTTAAAATGTCGGGCAGCAAAACACCCCCGCTTTGGGTATACTCTCTTAGAATGGGAACGCTTTCCTGGCTTACAGAGCCCGGCGCTAATATAACAACATCAAATTTTTTTAAAAAATCTATGCTGTGCTCCCCAACATCGACATTTCCCTGTACTGCGACAGTATTTTTTGGATTGAATTTGCCATTAAGCATTAAGGAATAAATCAATTGCCTTGAAGCATCCTGATTGCCAACAACCAAAATCGCGTTCTGAACAACATAAGCCCTCGGCATCAATTCAAGGTTCTCGTAAAGGTAAGGCCCGAATGCGTTCCACACAGCGCATTCCCTGCATTCTGCAAATTTCCCTGCAAGCTTGAAGTTCGGAATGTCAAGCTCCCTGTCCGATATTGCATATTTTATATTCAAGATGCCCAAAAGCTTGCTCGGCGCGTACTGATGCGCAACTGCCAGATAGCTGACATAATCATTGACCCATATGCCTCCGCCGCCCTTGGCTTCGGGTATTCCAAGCTGTGCATTATAGTTGTAGCCCGCAGCGCCGATAATTTCCTTCAGTCCCATATTAATTGTCCTGTAGAAATCCTTGTCATTGCTTATGTGTGCCAATATGGGAATATCTTTTGGGTTTATAACATTGACAGATGAAGGCATTTTGTGCAGTGCAACAAGCTCGGCTAAAATCAGGGCGATAATAAAAAAATGGGCTGCATTTTTGAATTTAATTTTATCAAGCTTCGCATTCAGATTTTCATAGCCGTATGCGGCAAGCGCTGACGCGGAAAATACAAAAAGAACCATAGCCCTTTCAATATGCCTCATCTTCCCGAATCCGGGAACAGATTTGTAGAACATTTCAGCCAAAAAAGAGCCAGAGGCGAGCATTATCGAAACAGCAATCACAATAAGAAAGAAAACCACGTTTTTGTTCCTGTATGAAAAAAGGCTCATAGCCAGAAGAATAAACGCGGCAATCCCCAACGCCCCTGAAAGCCCGTCAAAGCCTATATTTGAGACAAAGACGTGCCATGAATCAGCTAATTTGACTGGGTAGCCAAGGTATTCCGTGTAGGAAACTCCAGCGTTCCTGTTTGAAATGCCTTCAAATTCCAAAGCCGGCAGTAATTTTATTGCGGCAAACCCGAACAATGCCAGCAGCAGCACAACTCCAATCAAAAAAACCTTCAGCAGCCTTTTTAGGAAGCCTTTCCCTATAATGCTGAAAGCCAAAAAAATCCCTATTAAAAACCCCGTGTAAATGAAAAAAATTATTCCGCCTGCCAGTGCCATCATGGCAAAAAACAATCCCGCAAGTATGGAGTCTGAAAGCCATTTCTCGTTTTTTACAGCCCTGTAGGCAAACAAAAATACAAATGGAATGAGCGCATAGCTTTCAAGAATATTCAAATGCCCTGAAATTATAAAAGAATGCACGAAGCCGTTGAGCATGTAAACCAATGCAGAGATAAAAGCAGCCCTGCTGCCTTTTTTGAAGCTTATAATCAATAAGTACATCCCCAGCCCGGCAAGGAAAAAATAGGATATCACTGCAAGGTTCATTGCAAGATATATGTTCCTGAATATCAAAATAAACAGGAAATTCAGGTCAAAAAGGTAGCTCTCTGGTATAGCCATCAAAGGCTGCCCTGAGTAAAAATAAGGAGTCCACAAATGCAGCGTTTTCTGGCTGAAAACAGAATCTTTGACATTATAAGACAGGAAAGTCATGTCGTTGATGTAGTGTATGTTGTTGAGAATTTTAGTGGCGCTCAGAATATTATAAAAAAATACGACTGACAATAAAAGCAGAATTATTATGTATATGTGCTCTTTGATTAAAAGCTTGAGCTTAGAGATATTCCACACCCTTGTCCTTTTCTTTCCATAACCCCAGAGCCTCATGCGACCATTTGAAGGGCCTTTCCCCTTTTGCCATGAGCTTTGAAAGAACGAGCATTATCTTGCTGCCGACATTGGAGCCGTAAAGCCTTTTCGCATTTGCCATTTTCTTGAGCAGGCTTTCGTCTTTTGCTATGTGGGTTATCAGCTTTAATATGTAATCGCTGCTTATTGGCGGAACAAGAATGTTGCTTTTCGCATCAACAACAGTCTCAGGCCTGTCTGTGCTTATCCTGCATGTTAGGCACGGCTTCCCAATCAGGTTAAGCTCCTCCTGCACCCCTCCGGAGTCTGTCAATGCAGCCATGCAGTTTTTTGACTCAAAAAACTCAACAACATTCGCGTACTCGGGCCATACATTTGTATGCAAAAAATTCCTGTTTTTCTTCAGCCTGTTTATAATGTCCCTCATCTTGTAGTAGTCAAGGGCGTTTCTTGTGGCGCTCATCTCTATAAAATTCACATTATAGCCCTTTTTCACCAGCTCCTGCACAGCGCCTATAATCGCCTTGAACCTTGTTGGAGTCAGGTTTTCCCTTCGGTGTATATCCACTCTAATCCATTTTCCCTTTTCCAATTGTGGGAAAACATCAAAAACGCTTTTCTCGGCTTTTTCCTTTCTTTTCAGTTCAAGCGCATCCACAACAACTCCGCCGACAACCCATATGCTGCTTTCAGGATAGCCTTCCCTGATTAAGTGCTCCCTGTTGATGCTTACAGGCGCAAACAAAAATTCAGAGCCTGCAGCAGAGGTGTAAGTGTCCCACTGCTCCGGAAACGGCTCGTTCCTAAGCAAAAGCCACTTGCCGTAAAACTGCTGGTCTATGAAAGTCTGAATATCAACATTTTTGTAGCGCTTCATAACTTCAGGAGCCATAGACCTCAGCCCGGCTTCAACCTGGATAGCCTTTTCAACCCTTGAGAACATCCATGCAGCAGGCACAATTGCAGTCATTATAGTGTCGCCCAAAACAACAGGCACAACTGTAACCTCAGGCCAGTTTTTCTTCAGGTGCCTTGCAAGCCAGCTTACTTTCATCATCAATTCAGCGGATTTTTGCGCCAGGTCGCCCCTTATTGCAAGGTTGCAGGCAACATGATTCTGCAGATTGAATTCTGTCAATCCCCTTGTCAGCACATCATCATAGTGCTGGTTTGAGTTTATCACAAAATTCGGGATTCCTGCCTTGTTTGCTGCAACAATTGAGCCATAAAACTTGTAGAAACATGGCTTTGTCCCTATGACAAAAGCAAGCACCCATTTCCTGCCTTTGCCTGCCTTTTCCATCACTGAATGGATCAGCTGCTTGTTCAGGCTCAATGGAAGTATATGCGGCAAAAAATGCTCCTCTTCCTTAGCCTCGCTTCCGAACATTGAGTCATAAGCGTCTGTTACCGGAAATCCTTTTTGCTGCGTCATTTACATGCTCTGGGTTATGAAGAAGGTATTTAAAATTATCTTTATTTGTGAGGAGAAAAATGGAAAGTATTTAAAGACATAATAAAGACATTGTGATATAATAAAAATGAAATCAAAACACATTGTGGCATTATTGCTTTTTTTGGTTTTTGCGCAGGGGCTTTATATTGCCGCCACTAAGTCAAGAACCATTGACGAGGTAACATTCCATCTTAATTCAGGCTACCGCTACTTGACAACAGGCATATGGGACATTGGAATAAACAATCCTCCTTTGACTGCAACTTTGGCTGCTTTGCCTTTATTGTTTGTCAAGGACAAAAGCAAGTTCATAGATTTTGACAAAGGCACGCAGATTGAGTACATTAACAGCAAGCCTGGATTGTTTCCAAAAAGTCTTTTGCTGGTTTCAAGGCTCATCCCATTGCTTTTCATGGTTTTGCTCGGCTGGTTTGTATTCCTGTGGGCAAGGGACTTGTATGGAATTAAGGCAGGGCTCTTTGCATTGTTTTTGTACTCATTTTCTCCAAACATGCTGGCTTTTGGAAGCCTTGTCACAGCAGACATTGGCGGCGCTTTGTTTATTTTCCTTTCAATGTACACTTTCTGGAAGTACATCAGCAATCCCACAATGAAAAGCCTTTTGATTGCAGGCATCTGCTTCGGCTTGGCACAAATAACCAAAATGCTTGCAGTTTTTTTAATCCCGGCATTCATCCTGTACTGCTTAATGATTTATTTTTTCAGGGATTTTAATGCAAATTTTTTGTTTAATTTTCAGAATAAAAATACAAAGAAAATATCTGACATAGTTTTGTCTTTATTTATTGTTTTTGTGATAGGATTGCTTATAATAAACACAGCGTACCTTTTCAAAGGGACTTTCACGCCACTGGGCAAATACAGCAAGCAGGAATTCATGAGCTCCACTTTCAAGAATCTTTATGAAAATAATCTGGTTAATTGGATTCCGATTCCACTGCCGAAGCAGTATGTCCTTGGGCACGACCAGGCCCAGTGGCAGGCAAAAGACGAAGTAAGAGGATTCTTCTTCTGGGGAAATATTGCAGAGAGATTCAGGAGCTATTATGTGCTGCACTTGCTGATAAAAACACCGATTGCAATTTTTGTTCTCATCTTTTTGGGATTTTTGTATTTCAGGAAGCTTACAATCCCGGAAATCTTCATGATATTCTATATTTTCCTGATTCTGTTCATGCTTACTTTTTTCAGCAAGCTTGCCATAGGCTACAGGCACGTGCTTTCAGTCTATCCTTTGCTTTGCCTCTTTTCAGCCAGGATACTGAAAGATGGCATCCCAAAAAATAAAATTGTTACGGCATTAATAGCAGCCTCGGCTTTATGGTACTTGGCAAGCTCTTTGCTTGTTTTCCCCCATCATCTTGCCTATTTCAACGAATTCATAGGCGTGAAAAACGGCTACAAGTACACAATCGACTCAAACCTTGACTGGGAGCAGGACTTGGACTTGGTGAAAAAATACACAAGCCAAAACAAAAATGTCCTTGTTGACCCTGGATGCCAGCCTGTAACCGGCAGGATTCTGGTGCCTGCAAACAGCCTCCAGTTCCAGAAATGGGTTTGCTACCAATGGCTCAAGCAAAACTTCAACCCAGTTGATTACATTGGCTATTCATGGCTTGTTTACGATGTCAAAGGGCAGTGGCAGCAGACTGATAAAGGATTTGTTTTTATAAAAGAATAATCACTTCCCAAAAAACTTCATTCTCAAAGCCTCAAAAATAACTTTGAAGTATTCAGGTCCCTGCCTGAAATAATTCAAGTTTGACTTGCCAAATTCCCTTTTGTGGTAGCTTATTGGAATTTCCGCAAGCCTGAATCCTGCAAGGTGCGCCTTTATGGGAATCTCTATGTAAATTCCGAAGGTTTTGCTTTTTAGTTTTATTTTTTTTATGACTTCTTTTTTATAAGCCCTAAATCCAGATGTGAAATCCCGTATCGGAAGCCCTATAAGGACCCTGAAAACAAAGTTGAACAAGCCGCTTATCACAATCCTGCTCAAAGCCATGTCAGCTTTTCCGCCTTTCACGTATCTTGAGCCGCAAACCATGTCATAGCCGTTAAGAAGCCCCAGAAATTTTGGAATTTCAGAAGGGTCATGGCTTAAATCGCCGTCCATTGTTATTATCACACTGCCTTTTGCATTGCCAAGCCCTTCCCTTATTGCATAGCCAACCCCTGGATTTTTTGTCCTGTTGACAATCACAATCTCTTTTATCTGCCTTTTCAGGCTTTTCAGCATTTCAAGGCTGTCGTCAGTGCTGTTGTCATTCACAGCTATAATCTCGAATTTCTCATTTGTTTTCTGGAGCACGGAACAAGCGCTTTTCAGCAGCCTCACAAGGTTTTCAGATTCATTATGCGCCGGTATCACAAGGGAGTATCTCATTTTTGCTTCAAATCCCTGTAAAGCATTCTCATCTCTTTCAGCAAGTCAATGACGACTCTTGGCTTCGGCAAATTCAGGAACCTGCCTTCAAACACAGGCTGCCCGAATCTCCTCGGGTAATGCCCCACCCCAATTTCCTTTATCTTAAAGCCCATTGCCCTTGCCTTTGCCAAAAGCTCTGTTGTTGCAACCCCTGTGCGGCATTTAAGGCTGATGCTGTCAATAACCCTTTTGCTTACCAATCTAAATGCACAATCCAAGTCGCGCTCTTTCACGTTGAACAAAAGCCGCATAATGGCATTGTAGATTCTTGATACTAATATCCTCATTAACGGGTCCTGCCTGTTTATCCTGTAGCCCGCTATCACATCGTATTTGCCTATATAAGGCACAAATTTCATGAACTCACCCAAGTCAAACTGGTTGTCGGCATCAGCATAAAATATGTATGGATATCTCGCATTTTTAAAGCCCATAACATTTGCATACCCTATTCCTTTCCTGTCCTTTGGCTGCACAATTAACCTTATTTTTTTGCTTCTTTTTGCCAGCCCCTTCACAGCGTCTATGGTGCCGTCTGTCGAGCCTTCATAGACAACAACAATAATCTCGTAATTGTTTGCAGCTTTCTTCAGAATTTTTTCCGCAGACTCAACCAATTTTGGGATGTTTTCCGCCTCGTTATAGGCGGGAAAAAACATTGTGATGTCCGGCTTCATTTTAATCAGCAAACCTGTATCTTATTAGGTAAAATATTGCCTTGACCCCGTCAATCCATGTTATCTTTTTGCCCTCGCTGAATTTTCTCCCGAAAAAGTTTATCGGCACTTCATGTATCTTATAGCCTTTCTTGAGCAGCTTGGCTGTTATCTCAGGCTCGAAGTCAAACCTTCTTGCCCTTAAATTTATGTCGTTTAAAGCTTCCTTCCTGAAAACCTTGTACCCTGTTTCCATGTCGGTTATATTTGCATTGTAAAGCAAATTAGTCAGCAGCGTCAAAAGCACGTTCCCGATATAGTGGAGCTTGTACATTTTTTTGAGGTTCTTCCTTATGGCATTTATCCTTGAGCCGTAAACAACATCCGCATTTCCTTTTATTATAGGCTCCAGCAGCCTGCCGTATTCCTTTGGGCTGTACTCCAGGTCAGCATCCTGGATCAGTATAATGTCGCCTGTTGAGTTGTTAATGCCTGTTTTCACCGCAGCGCCCTTTCCCATGTTCTTTTTATGGCAAAAAATCTTTATCCTGCCTTTTGCCTTTTTCAGGATGCCACTTGTCCCGTCTGTTGAAAAGTCATCAACTACAATAATCTCTTTTGCCATGCCTTTTATTTTTGTATTTTTTACCTCTTCAATAACCCTTGCGATTGTCTTTTCCTCGTTATAAACAGGGACTATAACTGACAGCTTTGGCATACCCAAGAAAAACCCCAAAATGTTTAAAAAACTATTGATTTTTTAGTAGCTGACAAAAGTAATTGCCCATAATAATCAGCTACTAAAATTAGAAAGACAAAACTTTTGTCTTTCTCTATTTGGCTTTTAGAATTTTATTTATCAAGCTGGTTGTGGAATAGCCTTTCAGCATCGGGATTAATGCAATTTTTCCCCCATTTTTCTGAACAACATCTTTTTCAATGATTTTATTCAGCTTATAGTCGCCAGCCTTTGCATGGATATCAGGCTTGATTTTGTCCAGCCATTTTCTGGGGTCCTTTTCGCCAAAAAGAAAAACATAGTCAATGCTTTCAAGCCCTGCCAGCACCCCAATTCTTGATTTCTCGCCGTTAACCGGCCTTTTGTCGCCTTTGATTTTTTTGACTGAAGCGTCAGTATTAACCCCGACAATCAGGACATCGCCAAGCCTTTTTGCAGTTTCAAGGCATTTTACGTGCCCCAGGTGCAGTATGTCAAAAACACCATTAGTAGTGACAATTTTCTTATTCTGCTTTTTAAGTTTCCGGGCTATATGGGCCAGCTGGCTGATTGTTTTTATCTTATTTTTTGTCATTTTCAATTATCCATTGTGCAGCATCAACCAAGTCCTTTGCAAAATAATCGGGAGTTACCTCATTTTTGTGCTTTACGCCGTCTCCAGTAAGCACGTGTATTGTCCTGCAGCCCATGCTTTTGCCCATCTCAAAATCGCTTTTCCTGTCCCCTATGACGAATGACTTCTTCAAATTAATGCCAAATTCCGTCTCGGCGTCCTTCAAAAACTTTGTTTTTGGCTTGCGGCATTCGCAGTTGTCCTCGGGCTTGTGGGGGCAAAAATACATTTTTTCAATCTTAATGCTGTGCTTTCCAAGTTCCTTAAGCAGATGGCTGCTGAACTTGTTGAAATCCTCCATGGTAAATATTCCCTTCCCGAGCCCGGCCTGGTTTGTTATGATAAAAAGCTTATAACCTCCCAATAGCCTCAGCCCCTCGGCTGCATTTGGAATCATCCTGAAGTCTTCTAGCTTATGGACATAGCCCTTGTCCTCAACCAATACGCCGTCCCTGTCAACAAAAACAGCTGATGTCATATGCTCTCAATTTCCCTTTTTATCTCTTCAATGCTGACAGAAGCAGTCCCTATCTTTCCCACCTTGATGCCTGCTGCTATGTTTGCAAGGGTTGCCGCCTCTTTCAGGTTAGAGCCTGAGGCAATTGCAAGGGCTATCGTTGCAACAACAGTGTCGCCTGCGCCTATAATGCTGTAAACCTCTTTCGCCTTGGCGGGAATGTGTGTGGTGCTTCCATCCTTCTCAAATAAAGACATCCCCTTTTCCCCCCTTGTCACTAAAACATTTGCATTGAGGGACTTTAAGAGTTTGGTGCCCATCTCCAAAACAGCTTCGTCGCCATCCTCTATGCCAGTCATTTCGCTTGCCTCTGCATTGTTCGGAGTTACTAGGGTCACATTCGCATACAAATCCTTGTGTTTAGGCTTAGGGTCGACAATTACAGCCTTGCTGTGCTCTTTTGCCATCTGAATCAGCTTATCGCAGATTGAAGGTGTTATCACGCCTTTCGCATAGTCTGAAATTATAATAACATCCACTTGCTTGATTATTTTATTAAAGAATGAAATCATTCTGTCTTCTATGTCTTTGTGCACATGGTCTTTCTTTTCATAATCAACCCGCAATAATTGCTGGCTTTTGCCTATTATCCTTATTTTTTGCGTGGTGGGCTTGCCCCTGTCAATAAATATCCCTTCAGTGTTTATGCCTTTTTTATTCAGCTCCTCCAGAAGGATGTTTTTTGCATCATCATTTCCCGCAATTCCGGCCATAAAAGCCTTTCCTGTAAGCGCTGAAATGTTGCTTGCGACGTTTGCAGCACCCCCCGCCTCATAAGTTTCCCTCAATACATTCACTACTTGCACCGGCGCCTCGGGGCTTATCCTTGACACATCCCCCCAGAGGTACTTGTCGAGCATGATGTCGCCTATCACAAGTATTTTCTTGTTCTTGAACTGCTCTAAAATCCTCAACAGCCTTTGCTTCATTTTTAATCACAACGGTTTACTTTTATCACCAATACTTCCAAAAGTCGTTCTTAGTTTTTTGATTTATTCTTAGTTTTTGACTTTTTTAATAACTTTGAAAAATATTCTGAATATTTTATCCAGTTTTTTATAACTAAATAAACTAATACCGAAATTAAAATAATATTTATTGGATTTTTAAAATTTAATGGACTATTTAGCCAATCATTAATAATTCCCATTTTAATTAAATTTCATCAACAATCTTCCTGTGCAATGTCGGAATGGTTTTTTCATGCCTCTCAATTATGGCAAACCCTTCCCCTCCAAGCGAAGTCGGCCTTTGGACGACATTCTCTCTTGGCCTGTAGTGGTTTATCATGTCAAAATTCGCCGCAGTTATTTTCTCGACTTTAAACCCAAGGTTTCTTGCGATTGTAAGCGCCTTTAAAAAAACTTCAGGCAGCACGACTGCCGAGCCCGCATTAATAACAACCCCTTCTTCAAGCCTGCTCACGCTTTCAGCAAAAATCTTGAAGTCATGGTAGCTTGTCTTTCCTACAGCAGCGCCGTCGCAGCTCGGGTGCTGGTGTATTATGTCTGTGCCGATTGCAACATGCACGGTTGCCGGAATTCCTAGTTTGTAGGCATTGTACAGGATGCTGCACTCCTTGTTTGGAAGGTTCAATTCATTTATTTTCTTTCCTATCGCATAGCCCATGCCATGGCTGTTTTTTGCGCCCTCTTTTATCGCTTCATTCAATATACTTCCTGTTTCCTCTATCATTCCGAATGTGCCGTCTTCGATTGTCTTTTCAACATACTCCGATGTTTCGCCTATAAGCGCAAGCTCAAAGTCATGAATCGGAACTGCCCCGTTCATTGCAATATGCTTTATTATTCCATTTTTCATCAAGTCTATGACAAGAAGGCTCATGCCGACTTTTACGACATGTGCACCCATCATCAAAATTATCTGCTTTTTGTTCTTGTGGGCAAAAATTATTTTTTTTACCAAATCATCAAATTTTTTTGACTCTATCAATATCCTAGAATTTGCAGGCTTAACCAAATCACTTAGCTTCACCTTATTTTTTCTCTGTTTTATTGATATTGTTTTTATCTTGCTGAAGTCTAGCATTTTTATCTCCCGAATAGCTCTTTTTCAGCCAACTCGCATATGATATGCAGGATCATAAGATGGGCTTCCTGGATTCTGGGAGTGTTGTCTGATGGGACAATTATCTCGACATAGCATGTGTTTTTCATTTTTCCGCCATTCTGGCCAAGAAGCCCGATAACTTTAACATTCATTTTTTCCGCCTTCTCAACAGCCTTTATTATATTTTGAGAGTTGCCGCTTGTAGATAATGCAATGAAAACATCTCCTTCATTTCCCAAAGCCTCAAGCTGCCTTTCAAATACCATTTCAAATCCATAATCATTGCTTATCGCCGTCACAGACGCCAAATCTGTTGTCAATGCTATTGAAGGCAATCCTTTCCTTTCAAGCTTGAATCTTCCCACAAACTCGGCTGCAATGTGGACTGACTGACTGGCTGAGCCGCCATTGCCAGCCAAAAGTATTTTTTTATTATTTTTCAACGCGTTGACTATCAGCTTTACAGCCTCTTCTATCCTTGGAGCCAGAGACTTGCATGTCCCGATTGTTTCGGCGCTTTCCCCAATCATTGATTTTATTTTGTTCTGCATCAGCAACACCTTAGTATGAATATTTCATACTATACTCACAAACTAGTATATAAACCTTTCTATTTTTTAGGTCTTTTTAGTCAATAAAACACAAAAGCTTAAATAGTCATACTTTCTACTACTATTTCATACCATGGTAAAGCCAAAGATAGCGATATCGCTTGACAATTCGCTATTGAAGTTGATTGACTCTAAAGTGGACGGCTCTGTCATAAGAAGCAGATCGCAGGCTGTAGAGTATTTTCTCAAGAAAGGGCTTCAGGAGCAGTCTGTAAGCGCAGCAGTCCTTCTGCTCAAGGGCGAGCATCAGCCAGTTGCCCTGAAGCAAGCCAAGGGCATGTCATTGATTAGGAACCAGATTGGCTTTTTTTCAAAATATGGGATAAGGACTGTGTATATTGTGACACAGCATACAAAAAACATGAATTTACTGCTGCATGAAATTTCCAATGCCGGAATAAACGTTGAAATCATAGAAAAACAATCCAGAGGGAATGCAGATGCCCTGAAAGCCGTCAAAGAAAAAATAGCTGGCAACTTCATTGTAATGTCAGGCGACACCTACAACAATTTTGACTTGCTGAAGATGGTTAAAAAGCATGTTGAAGCTGAAAAAATGGCTACAATGGGCCTGATGACTAGGGAAAAAACAAGCAGCTACGGGACAGCAATACTTGACGGAGACCTGATTGTCGATTTTGAGGAGAAGCCAAGGCATTACTCAACCAATATTGTGAATGCAGGAATCTACATTTTCAAGCCCGAGATTTTTGAATTGTTTGGGGATGCCATATCATTGGAAAAAGACTTGTTTCCAAAGCTTGCCAGAATGAAGCAACTGGTTGGGTTTTTCACGTATGGGGAATATTTGCATCTTGCTTAAACCATCTTCTCCACTTCTTTCAGCACATCGTCAACGCTTATGTTCTTCATGCACTTCTGGTAGTCATTGGAATTCTTGGGATACAGGCAGTCCGGTACTTCCCCTTTGTGTACGTTAATGCACGGGCTGAACTCACAGTTGTAGCCCTTGTACAGCCCGATGTTCCCTTTTCCGTAAGGCCCGAATCTTGCAGGAAGGTTAGGTCCAAACAATCCGAGTGTTTTAATGCCCTGTGCTGCAGCGATGTGCATCGCACCAGAATCATTTCCAACAAACAGCTTGCATTTTATCATCAAGTAAAATAATTGGTTTAAATTAATGTGTCCTGCCGTATTTATTGTCTTGCCTTTGTTTTCCATTTTTGCCTGTATTGATTTTATTAAATAGCCCTCTTCCGGTATTCCAGTAAAAATAATTTTTGCATTATGCCTTTCTATAATTTCGTCGCAAAGCTCTGCATATCTTTCATATGGCCACATTCTTGCTTTTGCCGACTCGGCAGCTCCCGGAGCAACACAGATGACAAAGTCATTGCTTTGGATTTTATTGTTTTTTAAAAATTTATCAATGAAAGTTTTGTCATTTTTAGAAAAATTTAACTTATGCAGTTTGCTTGCATCATGCGCAATACCCAAAGCCCTGATTAAATCCAGAAATGTCTGCACAGCATGCTGCTTGTCGTTATACCTGACTTTATCATTGTACAACCTAGCCCTGGAGCCGTGGGAATATCCAACAACCCTTTTTCCCGCAAAAAAAGAAATAATTGCCGATATATTGAGGTACTCCTCCATGTCCACAACCAAGTCGTATTTTTTTATGTTTTTGAAAATAAAGTTAAGAACTGAAAATGGATTTGGCTTTATTAAACAGACTTTATCAATGCTTTTATTTCCAAAAAACACGTCCTTGTTTCTTGCAGTTGCCAGAATGTTTATCTCGGCATTTGGAAAATTCTTTCGCAGGGCTTCAAGCGCAGGCAGCACTAGAACTGTCTCGCCAATTCCCCAAAGCTGGACTGCAAGAATTTTTTTATATTCAATTTTTTTGATTTCAGCATTTCTTCTGCTGAACAAGCTCAGGATATTGCACACTAAGTTCCCGACATGCCTGTCAATGAATTTGATTAAAAATACCATACTATTGGTGGGATAAGAGGCTATTTAAACTTATACTCACAAAATCGTCTTATTTCTTCCTTCCCTTAATCGCAATCTCCCTTACAATGGACTCTAGCTGCTTTTTGTTCTTCTTTGTAATAGTATATATGTAGAAAATTGCCAGAGTCAGAAACAGGAACCCGGTCATCACGAGGAAATCAAGCGCCCTGAAGAAGCCCAAGGGCTTTATTATGGGGTCCAGTATGGAAGGAAACATTGCAATGGCAACAAGCACAAACCATAAAAAAATCCAAAACCCAAACTCCTTTGCATTAAACTCCTTTCTTTTATAATTCAGGAAAGAGTAATACAGCATGAACAGCCCAAACAATACCCCTGCTATCTGGATTCCGAGTATTTTCGCCATTGCATTATTTCCCGTTTTTGAAGAGTTTCCACCAAAACATGTTCAGCACAATTTTCATGCCGTCTATAACAGTGGTGCCTTTGTACTTGTCAGAGTATATTGTCTCAATGGGTATCTGCACATATTTTAACCTTTGCTTTCCGGCCCTTGTTATCATCTCGGATTCCATCGAGTAATCAGGGGCGTTCCACCTTATTTTTTTGTAAGCCTCTCCTGAAAAAGCCCTGAATCCGCATTGAGTATCATTGAGGCTTATGCCATATAATGCTTTCACAACATTGGATATGAACCAGTTTCCGAAGCGTAGCACAAAAGGCATTTTCCTGCTCGCCTTCCTGTAGCTGAATACAATGTCATATTTTTTTAATTTGTCCGCAAACCTCGGAATGTCTTCAGGGTTGTGCTGCGCGTCTGCATCAAGCGCGACAATGTGCTTCGCGCCTTTCCTGACAGCATAGTCGCAGCCTGTTTTCAATGCAGCGCCTTTGCCTAAGTTTATCACATGTGTAAGCACTGCTGCCCCTGCATTTTCAGCGGCATCTTTTGTCTTGTCTTTGCTGCCGTCGTTGACAACTACAACCATGCCTGCATACAGCCTTGTTTTTTTGATTATTCCGGCAATGCTCTTTTCCTCGTTATAGGCTGGGATCACAGCCCAGATGTTGCTTTTTTCCATCTAAGAATTGCCTGCAGTGCTGTTTATTGACTCTGTGGCTTCGCTGCTCTCTTCTTTGCTGATCTTCTCCAAAATATCGGCGTAATCCTGCACTATTGTGGCATTTCCGCCTTCCCAGTCAACCTTATACACATAAATATTTGTTTCAAGCTGGGAGCCGGGAAATACAAGCTGATGGTCAATCACTTTGAAATATTTAAGCCCGTGCCCTTTCATGTAAAACATTCTCGTGAACATGCCGCCGACCAATTCCTTCATTGACAGGATGCCTGTAATCTCATTCTCGCTTTTCGGCACCAAGGTTATCCCAAAGTCAAGCGTAGCGCCTTCAAAATCTTTCCTGAAAAGCCCGTCTTTTGACGCGAATGCAGCCGATTTTGGCCTTAAAATTCCCTGCTGCCCGATTCCGAAAACATCATAGTTGCTTAAGTTCACCTGCAGCCCGTTGCCGCACACATAAATTTTGCTTTTGTCGCTTCTGATGCAGTCGGTTATGCCTGCGTAGCTGGGCCACGGCGCAATCCATGTGTTTGCCTCGTTGTCGCTTGTTATTGACTGGATTTCAAAGTAAATGTTTTCCGCTTTCTCCCTTGTATAATTGAACTTCTTCATCATATAGCTGACAGCCTCCACCTGCGGCATTTTTCTTGCATTCTGCCAGATGTCAGCCCTTTCAAAATTCCAGCTGCCGAAATGCCCCCATACCCCGCTTTTGCCTATCATGTCGTTAGATGCAATAAAGTACGCCTCTGGCTCCTCGCAATGCGTGAATGAAAGTATTTTTTCAACATCCTTTGAATCAAGCTTGAGAGCTTTCAGCTCTTTCTGTGCCTGATTCCTGCCCAAAAGTATAATTTTGTTAAGTATCTTCAGCGTTTTGTGGGAGTCATTGGTGATTTCAAACAGCTTGTTGAATGCATTGTCGCTTCCGCAGTCGAGCATCCTTAGAATGCCAATAGCCTCTCTTTCATCGCTTACCATCAGCAGCTTGCCCACCCAGTGAGCTGCAGTGGCAGTCTGGGTAGTGCCGTCAAAAGTGACTCTTCTGCCCGTAAGCGCCTTGAAGTGATGCCCGAAGTCCCACCACGACGTGATTATGGCATCTTCGCCAGAGCCGTTCTTTATGGTGTTCAATGCATTGTACCATGCGTCATTGACGATTGGTATGTCGGATCCAGCAGCGGCAACAGCCCCTTTTATGGGATTGGCAAAAACCAGCAGCCACACCACAATCAGCATTCCGCTGCTTATTATTTTATGGATTTTGAATTCCTTTGTCAGCCATCTGGACAGGTGGGTATAGCTTTTTCCGATGGCAACGCCCAAAGCAACGCTGAATGCAGGGGCCAAAAGCAGCGTAAACCTCACGCCTTTGATGCTTGCGAACATAGTAGATACAATCCAAAGCGACAATAGTATGGGAAGCTGGAAATCATAAGAAGAGTCTTTTTTGTAAATTGAAATCGCTATTCTGGCTAAAACAGGCAGCATTATCCATGCCAGCAGCGTGTATATCTTCAACGACTGGTATATTGGCGGGCTGCTGCCGAAGCTGATAAATAAAATCCCGTAGAAAACGGCAGCTCCGATAAAGTACACAAAGTCAGATTTTTTTATCCCCTCGCTTCTTGATATTGAAAGCACAAGCCCCAGGAGGCTTATGAAAAACAGGAAAATGCCCCCCATGGAATTTATTATGTTGTTTATTGAGCCTTCGTTCAGCTCTGCAACGGTTGTCAGCACATTCGGCCAGAATGCAGTCGGCGAAATCACAGGCGCCTTGATTGAGGTAAAGCTGAAGGGGCCTGCAAAGCTGCTGCTGAATGTATGCCATCCTGAAAATAAAGTTACAAATGCAGCAGTTGAAATGAAGTAAATAGTTCCTGCAAGCGCCATTCGCCTTATGGCCGGGTTGGCTAAAACAGGCTTTATGCTTTTGGCTGCAAAAAAATCAGTCAACGCCAGATAAGCCAAAACCGCTGCAGCAGTCGCAATCAGGAAGTCAAAAACATACCACCACCCGCTCCATGCAGAGGTGAACATGCCTGTAAAAAATCCTGCAAGCGCTGCAAGCACAATCCCTCTTATTTTTTTGCCGTCAATCGCCTCGATGAAAAGCCATGTCACCAAAAGAGGGAAAAATACAACCCATGCGTCGCTGTCAGCATGCCCGAACAAAGTCCTGCCGAGAAAAGCTGAATTGACCGCCATCATGACGCCTGCAAAAAGCCCCCCCATGTTGCCTGCAATTTTTCTGGTAATCAGGAATACAAGCAGCACGCATAATGCCGAAACAAAAATCGGGTAGTAAAACAATGAGCGCATAAGCGTCAGGCCCGGCACAAGCAAATGCAGAGCCTTGTAGAAATAAGCCAGAAAATAAGGGTGGAACATGTCAGGGAAGACAAACCTTCCGTTTGGGGCGTACTGCCTGGTGTCAAATGGCCTGTTGTCCTTCAGTATGTCGCCCGGATGCCCGTTCTCAATGATGTTTTTTGCGTACCTGAACCAGTAATACGGGTCGATATCCGGCATATAGTTTCTGTTGTTCCCGTCCTGAAAAAATGACTTGAAGTAAGCTGAGGTTTCCCTGATGCGCTGCTCAATCTGCTGGCTGTTCTGGCTTATCGCTCTTTGGAGCTCTGTATCAACAAGCGCATTTTTGTTTGAGTCAGGCAGATTTGGGTACTGCTGGTCAATCGAAGCCCTTATCTGCGCTCTTATGGAGTTTACCACGCTGTCTGCAGCCCACCTGTCTGTCATTGGCAGCAAGCCCGCCTGCATCCTGATATAGATTGAAAGAATTATCGGGATAAGCGCTATGAATATAACGCCGTATTTTTTGAAGAAATCTGCAACTTTGCCCCAATTCACCTGTATGTCATCGCCGCCTGCAGCCTCTTTTTCTTCATGTCTGAAAAATTTCTTTATCCTGCCAAAGTCAAATGACAGCTCGTCATCATCTTTTTCCTTTGCCGGGGCTCGGGCATCTTCTGTTTTTTCGCTTTTGAAGAAATTCTTTACTTTGCTGAAGTCTATAGTTATCTCTTCATCATCTTTTTTCCCTTCTTTTTGAGCTTCATCAGGCTTTTTTTCCTCTTTGCTTTTGAAGAAATTCTTTATTTTCCCGAAGTCAATAGATATCTCTTCATCTTCTTTGCTTTCCATAAGTTGAGACCACCTTTTCGGAGGGATAGAGTGTGTTTTAAAAGCTTTTTGTTAGTTAAAAAATATTTTTGAAAAGCGCAGAAACCTCGGCTCTTTGAGCAGGAGATTTACAACCAGCGGAATTGGAGAGTCCCTGTCGTACTTTTTAAGCACTTTCCTTACTTTCTCCTGAGCCATCAGTCCAAGAAGCTTGTCGTAATCCCTGTCGGAAAATTTGTTCAGCATATTCCTTATCATTAAATGCAGGCGGAGCTCCCTGCCGGACTGCCTTCTGAATTCCCTGTTATAATCTTTGTTATTGGCGATGCAGTCGCACAAAGTCTGCGCTGCCTTGAGCGAGGGAATTATGCCGCCTCCTGTTGTGGCTTTTACCTGTGATGCAGCATCGCCAATCAAATACACATTGCCTTTTTGTATTGGCTTTTTTGGATTGTACAATGGTATTAGTCCTGATTCCCAGCAAAGCACATCTTTTTTGCCTGTTCTTTTTTTGAGGAATGCGTAAAAATGCTCCTGCGCATTCTCAAAGCATCCTATGCCAAGCCTTGCAGTGTCTTCGCTTTCAGGCACAACCCATCCGAAAAAATTCGGAAAATCTGAGCCAAAATAAGTCTCAAATGCAGTTGTATCCATTGCAAGCTTTACTTTTGCCTGCATGCCGATATAGCTCTTTGCCGGGTTGATTTCTGCTGCCTTTGCAACAGCCGAGTAAGGGCCGTCTGCGCCGACAATTGCATCAGTTTTTACCTCTTTTATTTTGTTGTTTTTTGTGTCCCTGGCTTTTATTATGTTCCTGCCGCCAATCCCGATGAATTTGTGGTTTAACAAAATTTCAGCGCCCTCGTTTTGTGCCATCTCGGCAACAAACTGGTCAAATTTGTCGCGCCACATTACAATTTCGTCAACACTAACTTCTATCCTGTTGTTTTTGCTAACTACAACAACTTTGTCCAGCTTTTCTGCAATAATCTCATTTTTCAGCTTGAAGAATTTTTCAATGGAATGGGTTACAATGCCGGTGCATTGCACAGGGCTGCCTATTGTATTATGCTCTTCAAGAACTGCCACTTTTTTGCCCTGTTTTGCCAGCAAATAAGCTAAATAAGAGCCTGCAGGACCCGCCCCCACTATTGTTATCATGCGTTTTGGTAGTTGTTTTTGGTTTATATATATAGTGTTGGCTGGTTTTGTGGGTAGTGGTGTAGAAAACCCACTTTACTCAATAAATGTAACTACTATAAAATAACGAAAACTTTAAAAAGGGGTATGAATTACTCCCATAACATCATATACAAGAGTGGGGGCAAATGATTAAAAAACTATTCACTTTAACGGCATTACTGCTTGTTTTTGCATCTCTATTTAGCGGCATTTCTTATGGAGCTTCTGGAAGCTTTTCCGGCTTTGACGTATCAATTGACAGGGTTACAGCCAATGGCAATGTCGTAACAGAGTCAAGAAGCAATCTTATGGATGATGCAAACGCATTCTCAGTCATAGTTGAGTTTACAGCTGTGAGGGCACTTGACGACGGGCACGTGGAAGCAATTTTGAGGGGGAGGCAGTCCGGCGATGTAGTGTCAGATGCAACAGGCACTTTTGACATGTTTGAAGGGCAAAACTCCATTGTATTGCTGAGCCTTGTCCTTACAGACGGGCTTAAGAGGGAAGATGAGTTTGACTTGACTGTAAAGATTGTCGACATCAGGGGAAACTCAGAGCAGAAAACCTATGGGATAAAGACAAGGGATACAAGGACAAGAGGCAGGCTTGATGTTTCAATAGACAGGGTGTTTGTCAACAACAAGGTGGTTGCCGAGTCAAAAACAAATTTTATCGACGAAAGCAATGATTTTGATGTCTTGGTTGAATTCACAGCCCTTGAGGATTTGGAAGACGCGCGTGTAGAGGCTGTTTTGAAGGACTTGAGAAGCGGCAATGTTGTCGCAGACGCCTCTTCAAATTTTGACCTGAGCCAGGATTCAAGCTCCTCGGTTTTGCTTAGCCTTGAGCTGCTTGACAAGCTTAAGGACAGCAGCTCGTTTGAGCTGGCTGTAAGGATTGCAGACGCTGAAGGAGATTCAGTGCAGAAAGTGTATGGACTTAGAATGAAAGATGGCAACGGCAATGGAGTTTCAGGCGGCAGCAGTTCAAGGAATTTGGACATTTCAGTAGACAGTGTGGAAGTTGAAAGCAGGGTTGTTGCTGAAAATGAGAACAATTTTGTAGTCATAGGGGAAAGCAAGAAGGAGCTGGACCTGAGGGTAAGGCTGACATCGCTTGAAGACATCCAGGACGCGCATATAGACGCTATTTTAACTTTTGAAAACGGGGATGTTGTGGCTGATGCAACAGCAGCTTTTGACATTTCTGAAGATGAAAATGCAGCCAAGAAGCTCGAGCTTCCGCTGATTGGCAGCTTCGGGCAGAACAGCTTCAAGCTTAAAGTCAGGGTGATAGACGCAGAAGGTGATTCAGAGGAGAAAGTTTATGGCTTAAAGATAAGCAAGAAAAGGTTTCCTTTCGTGATAAGCAGCATTTCATTAAGCCCTGAAAGCAATGCAGAGGCTGGCAAGAATCTTATTGCAAAAGTCAGGTTCAGGAACAGCGGGGTAGTGCCTCTTGACGGCGTGAATGTAAAAGTAAGCATTCCCGAGCTTGGAGTTTCAGCCTCAAAATTTGCAGACAGCATAGAGGGATTTGACACAGAAGCAAGCGAGGAATTCGTGCTGAAAATACTTGACAATACACCTACTGGAACTTATACTTTGAGGTCAGAGGTAACATCGCAGTTCGGCAGCGAGAGCGAGGTAAAGGAGATTCCTGTTTTTATCCTCGGCAAAGGCGATCAGGAAAAGCAAATAGTAAATGACAAGCTTTTAATCAACGTGCCGGTGCTGAAGCAGAGCATGAAAAATGACGGCACTGAGGCAATCTACCCAATTATGCTTACAAACAATGGCCCTGACGCAAATTCCTACACGCTGCTGCTTGACAGCGGAGACTGGGCAGGATTCAGGCTTTCAGACTCAAACACATTTGTGCTCGAGCCAAAAGAGTCGAAAACAATTAATGTTTATGCTTCCGCAACAGCTGCTTCAAAAGGCGAGCATATATTTGTAGCAACCATAAAAAGCAACGACAAGGTTCTGAAGCAGATCCCGCTAAAAGCCAATGTTGTTGCAGGAAAAGGGCTATTGGCAGCTAATCTTAAAAATATACTTGGGATGCTACTCATCAGTTTTGTGGTTTTGCTTGCTGCAGTGGGCTTGTTTTTCGGCGTCAAAAGGCTGGCGCAGGGAAGTAACGAAGAGGAAATGCAGGAAGAAATGCAGGATTATTACTGACTGTTCAAATTCAATTTCATGAATCAGATAAAAAAGATGCTGATGCTTTTTGTATTCTTGTTTTTAATTAGCCAGGCTTATGCGCAGGACTTCTCATTATTCTCAGGAAAATTTTATGACCTGAAGCAGGGCGAAAAAAGCATTGATTTTGAGCCTTACAACGGCACTTACAACATATGCGGGAATGAAGAAAAGACAATACCAATACTTGTTGCGAACAAAGGCGCAGCCGGTAACAAATATTCTCTGGATTTAGCAGGGGTGAGCTGGGCAAGCCTGAATGTAAATGAATTTGCATTGCCAAAAAAGCAGAGCGGTGCTATATTCCTGAATTTAAATCCCGGCATTGATGCGGAGGGGAAATACAGCATAAAAGTAAATGGCGTTTCTTTGGCTGGAAATATTGAAAGAAGCCTTGACATTGACGTAAACGTCGAGAAATGCCACTCATTTAGCCTGGAGATTGAAAAGGACTATGACAGGGTTTGCGGCGGTGCAGTTAAAAAATACACGGGAGAAATTGCAAATGAAGGCAAGGGAAAAAATGATTTTGAGCTCGGCATCCGGGGGCCTAACTGGATAAGCATGGATGAAAATGAATATTCAATCGATGCGGGTGGAAGGCAGAAATTTGAGTTCAATGCGGATATTCCTGCAGGCGCAAAGGGCATTTTTGACGTTGTTGTGAGCACCGCAATAAAAAGTCTGCCGTCAGTAAAATCGGAAAAAAAGCTGGGCATAGAGGTTGTGCCAAAGTACGACTGCTACAAAGCAGATTTTTTGGCAGATTCAAAAATAACAAATTATTATTCAGACGAGTACATTTTAATAAAAATAAAAAATGATGGAATCAAGCAGGCAGGCTACAAAATCAGTTTGGATGCTCCGGATTGGGTTTCTGTCGATGCAAAAGAAATTGTAGTGAATCCGCAGCAGTATGGCGGCGTAAACTTGCATTTAAATCCCGGCAATGAAGTTCCTGAAGGAACTTATCCAATAAAAATCAATGCGGAATTTGACGATGTTTTATATTCAAAGAATGCCGATGTCGTTCTAAAGAGAAACAAATTTGCAGATATAAAGTCTATTTTTGCATTCTACCTGTATTACTTTTATGTTTTGGCATTTATCCTAATATCCTTGTTTATTCTCAGGCGGCAAATAAAAAATAAGATAAAAACATCGTATAAAAATTATCGTGTAAGAAAAGCAAGATTAAAGGCTTTGGAAGCCGCCAGGGAAGCAAGGCAAAAGAAAGCAAAAGAAACCAGGAAGCCTGAATTCAAAATCAAAAAATTCAGCTGGAAATGGTTTTTGATTGCATTAATTGCAGTTTTTTCATTGCTGTTTTTTTCAGCCTGGAAATTTGATTTTCCCGTCTCAAAAGAAATCCTAGAAGATTATTACGCTTATTTCATCACTGGAATTTTGATTTCTTTGGCTATAATATTGCTGATAGAATTCTACAAGCCGCTGTTTAGGGTTCTGGAAAAAATAGGCAGAAAGAAAAAATAAGTGGGGACGTAGGGATTTTCGCTTTGTTTCGAACCCTAATTTCGGCTCTTAGTAATTTCTTACTAAAATCCACCGGTATCACCTTCAGTAATTCATCGTCTTGCGACTCATCGCTCCAATGCTGGAGCCGGTGATAATAACCAGGCTGTACGGATTACTCCTTTATACGACGTCCCCTTAAGTTTGAAGTAATCTAATCTTTATTTAAAAGTTGTTGTTTTTATTCTAGAATTATAACGTTGTCCAATCCTTTAAAGTGATTGTCGCCCGATACCAGTGTGGCATTGCTTAGCATGGCGGAGCTGTATATCAAGCTGTCCACAGTATGCAGCTTGCGCTTAAGCGATACTTCAGCAGCATTCCTGCATATTTTTTCATCTAACACTATTACCAAGCCTCTGCTTTTTATAAAATCCAAAAATCCCTCAATTTTCGGTTCTTTGGCATTCCTCATCAGCATCTTTCTCTTGATTTCAAAAATTGACAGCACAGAAGTCATTATCAGATACCTCCCACCTTCGATAAATTTCCTGCTTAAATCATTTTCCGCCAGAAAATAGGACAGCCATGCAGAGGAATCCAGAAAAAGGCGTTCACCTGTCACTTTCATCCCTCAGCCCCCTTAATATATTCTTCATGCTTTTTTCCTTCCCCAGGGCGCCGTACATTGACTTCTTGACTCCGCCTCTCAGTACTTTGTTTATTACATCGTCGTAGCTTTCAGCATTCAAGCTGTCCTTAAACTTTTTCAATAGGTCAAGAGTTTCACTATTAATCTGGATTGTAGTTGGCATATAATATTATAATACTATAGGCTTATATATAAACTTTTCTGTTTTGCAAGAGCATTATACAATCACAAGCGGTTTACTTTTTCTTGCTGGGAAATCACAAAGTTGCTCTCATATTTTTTGATTTGTTTTATTGACTTGAATTTAACAATTAAAAAATATTCAAAACTCAATTTTATCCCCAATCTCCGTCTTTGTTTTCTTTATAATTCCATTCGGCAGTTCTATCGCATACATCGCCTTTTTCCCTGATTTACAGAATGTGAACGGCCTGAAATTTTCCTTGGCATCAACTGCGATTTTATTTTTATCGAGGAACAATACATCAATCGGGTAGAAGACAAAAACCATGTGCAGGGCAATTATTTTTTCCTCATCAAACTTAAAAATCAGCGCTTTAGTTTGTTTTTTTGAGAACATCAGGCCAAGAGATTTTGAGAAAATATCCCCGCATAATTCTGCATCATTTGCAATAATTTTATTTTTTGTTGTGTTTTTTATCATTTTTTTGATTATTTTGCTAAAACTATCCTATAATATAATTATTGTAGTATATAAATATTGATAAAATAACAAAAAGTTTAAATACAACTTCATTTTGTTGATTTGAAAAGGGGGTTTGGCGTTTTCAAACATAAGCTTGGATGGAAAGCTGGCTGTATATAAACTATATGCCTAAATCAAAAGATTTAAATATGTGCTGCCAAACCAATAGCCTTTAAATATCCGCCGCATAAAGAGGAGTGAATTAATGAAAAAAGAGGAGACTAGGAGTTTGTTTAATTCTCAAGACGGCAAGATAAATGTATTGCTCTTATTCTCTATTCTCTTGATTTTTGCTTTTATGATGCTGGCTGTGAATGCGGTGATAACTATTACGTTAGTTGCGCCTGTTGACGGCTCTATTAATGGTTCTAGTGCTAGACAAGTCAACTTCAGTTTCACACCTATTTGGAATGGTGATAATGATGATAGTGGAAACTGCAGTGTTTGGACGAATATAACTGGAACATGGGCAGAAGCTGCAGTAAACTCCTCTAATAATTCGGTAATAAACAATACTGTAAGCACTATTAATGCAACATTTGACAGGGACATGGGTAATTTTAGCTGGGCAATAGGCTGCACAAACAAATCAAATGGTGTGTTTAACTTCTCTGTGAACAGAACTTTATCAATGGATTCAGGTGCCCCTGCTGTCATTGCAGACACTCCAAAAGGGCTCATACAAAATAACCTGCATCTTAACATTACAGGCTATACACATGTAACAGCTAATTTCTCAGACAACGGCTCGCTAGCAGCGGTGTATTATGTATTAAATTCTCTTAATGGAGGCTTAGGCACTAATGAGACGGTAAGTGCCTTAAGCAGAAACATGAGTTTATTTGCTGGCAGCTATAATGCAAGCATTCCACTTGACTTCAACAGCAGCTTTAGGGGTCCGGGAATACACAGCATTTACTTCTGCGCAAATGACACTTTTGCAAGGCAGACATGCCGTGGACCATTTGACTTTGTAGTGTCTGGCGTCAATATATCCCAGATGGAAACCCTATTTTCAGCACTGCCTAACGTGAACCCAGACGGAGGTGCTTCTACATTTAACTTCGGAGGACTGAACATCACTTATGGAAATGGCACAGAAATAACTGCAGATTCTTTCTTCAATCCACTTGGGGGCAACTTCACTTTTATATTCAATATCACTGGCGGGCCTAGCATATATATTGTTGGCGGCAGGCTTAATGAAAATAATTTGTCCGCTGCAGGCAAAACCAACTTCAGCAGGGAAATCACTCCTGAGGTAAGGCAGGCAACAGGCACCGGCTATAGGTCTAATTTGTCATGGTTTGACATAGCAAGCTTCATTCCAAGCGAAGTTTCCTACGAGTTTGGAATTATAGCAATGCCTGGAATCTTCAGCAAAAAACTATATTGCAATGGCACTTCTGTTTCAAATCCAAACTGCTTCACAGTAAATAGGTGCAATGCCACAGCCTTTAACATATTCAACAGCACAAGGGTAATCCCGCCAAACAGCGCATGCTGGCTTGATAGTGGTACTACTGGCATCTTCTGGGATGTTGCTGGCGTAAGCAATTTATCAAACTCTGGCACTACCTATATGTTTGTTGACCATTTCTCAGGTCCCGTAGGTGGAAACGACTTTGGCGGCCCGGATAATATTACTTTCTCAGCGCCAACAGACTTTTTGAATGTAAGTACTGCTGGAGAAAGGACAATAACATTCTCGGTGTTTGATACAAACAGCACAGGCATTAATCTTACAAGAAATGGAACTATAAACGTAACCATCTTCTTGGGAGGAAGTAATCTATCATTCTTTAATTACACAAACCAGAGCAATATCAACAGATTGACGTGCACAACAGCAGACATAGTAAGTCCCCAAAACACAACGGCAGTTTCATGTAACCTATCATTCAACTTCGCATACAATGGCACTTATACAATAAACGTTTCAGCCTCAGACACAAGCAACAATACCAACTTTGGCAATAACGCAACAAGAATAACAGTAGATAACATAAAGCCCGTTATTAGTTATTTCAACATAACAAACAGCTCTACATTCAATGCTTCAGGCGGCGATTTCGCCAATACAACTGAATTAGGAAGTGTTGATCCAGCAGCAGTTCCGGCAGGTGGAGGCTCATGGGCACAGGGCAATAGAACTCTGTGGGCTGTTGCAAACTGGACAGATAACTTGACAAGGCCAGTAAATGCAATCTTGCAGTTCTATAATGTGTCTAAGAACGATTGGGTAACTATCAATACAACAAATGTCACGCCTTCTGCAACAAGTGTTGGCGGCTGGACTAATATATCATTTGCAGTTCCAACCGGGCACAATGACTTTGAAGGCAGGAATATAACATTCAGGCTTGTAGTGAATGACAGCGTGCAGAACCTTGAAAACTCAAGCAACAGGACAATCACCATTAACGACACAACAAAGCCGACTATAACTGTCACTATTAACGACTTAGTCCATTTAAACGGCACAAACACATCAGATACAACCCCAAAAATAATATGGAATGTTACTGAAAACAACAGGCTCAGGAATATCAGTGTGCGGATTGATGGAAGCAGTAGTATTCCATGCAACAAGTACACGCTCTTTGAAGAAGCAGATGACTTGACTAAATCCAACAGGAATGGCAGTATAACAGTAAGCAGCACAGAAGCATGCCCATTAGGCAACGGAACAAGGGTTGTTAGAGTAACTGCAGAAGACCAATGGGGCAATTCTGAGCTGTACATACACTCATTGACTATACAAAGCGGAAGCCAGCCAGGCTTGACTTTCAGCAGCATGACTAGTGGGCTATCGGCAGTAAACAATACAAATATAACAGCTTCAGGCGGAACAAACTTTGTAGGGCTTAACTTCACCACATTAACAGGGGCAGTTGGGCTTTCAAGCATAACTTATGTGTCAAGTTGCAACACCTCAGCAATTGTTACAATAAGTGGCAACTCCAGTTACAGTGGCAACTCCACAACAATATACCCGTTCAACACAACAACATGCCAGACTTCCTCAAGCAATGTCACATTAAAAGTCACTGTAACAGACACAGCAGGCAACACCAACTCAACAGTATTTGGATTTGTGCTTGACAATGTAGCGCCGACAATTGCAGTCCACACCCCGCTTAACAACCAGAGGTTTACAAGCATTACAGACATCAATGTTTCGGCATTTGACAGCGA
>Ga0209211_10000912_pt1 | contig 58433 bp, 57 predicted proteins | sample RifGroA2_FD_183992 | JGI IMG/M metagenome (GOLD analysis project Ga0209211, IMG submission 183992) | Groundwater microbial communities from Rifle, Colorado, USA - Groundwater A2 (SPAdes) (version 2) | ecosystem: Environmental > Aquatic > Deep subsurface > Groundwater | place: Rifle, Colorado... | reverse complement strand
GCTTCCGGATTTCAATGACACTCTTTCCCCTACCTTCAGCTCATAGGTAAAAATCTCCCCTTTTCTCACACTTCCAGAAACAATTTCTGTGTTTTCAGCAACAACCGCTCCAGTGATTGTCTGTTCCCCTGTCTCCACAGGACTGCTCGTTTCACTATTTGATTCTGCTTTTTCTTCCTTTACTGCTTCCTTTGCATTTTTTTCTTCCTTTTCCTGCACTTCTTCCTTCACTTCCTCGCTCTTCTCATTTTCTTTCTTCTCTTCCTCTTTCTGCTTCTCTTCAATTCCCTGCTCCTTCTTTGGCTCGTCTTTAGCTTTCTCTTCTTTTTTCTCTGCTTCTACGTTTCCCCCTGTGCTTCCAGACTCTCCCTTAGAAATAATCAGCTCAAAACTAACTTCAGGATAAACTCTCTCCGCCACTGCCCCGTATCCCTGCCCTGTTCCAGACAAGGCAACCCCAGAAGCATAATATGTCCCAGAAACAGGCGCATTAGAAACCAATTCATACAATGCAAAAGTCTTTTCAGTATCTCCCAGTGAAACAACAACCTGCGTATCCGCAGGCAGAAACTCTCCAGATTCCAAACCCAAAGTCAATGTCCCTCCAAGCAATTCTCCCACTTGTAAACTCTCATCAAAAGCAAGAGTTGCTCGCCCCGTAGGAGAAAAGGAAGAATAAATAAAAGAACCAACTAAAATGATAAATAAAATAATGCCTAATAAGAAGAAATATTGTCTATAATTATTTGATGAAAAAGAAGAAGGCTCATGAGATGAAGGATGATATTTACCATAATATGTTGTAATAATCTTTTTCCCTACGCGTTTGTTTTCATAATAATAAGGACCATATCTCTTCCCATTTATTATCTTATACTTAACAAAAACCATCTATTCTTTTTTTGAAGTAAACACCTCTTATATTAAGTGTATTTAAGGTATTTAAGATTTCCCCTACTAAAAAACTCGTGCGATTTCCTCCATCTCCTAAGAGGTTCTTGCTAGACCTCTAAATCAGCAAGAGAATGGTCAAAAGCACGCAAACACCGCATAATGTATAAAATATCCCCTTCTCAATAGTCCCACCAGTCCGAATGTGTCCACGCATCTCAGTTTTCGCCGGCCACCAAGCTCTTATGCCCTCAACAGTCAGGCTATCAGCAAAAAGATGCAAAGCATATCCTAAAAAGAAAGGTAGAGCCATGAAAGGTAGGAAAAGTACAAATAAAAGAGTAGTCAAAAAGCAAAAAGTCAGGCTGTGCAACAAACCTCTATGCCTAATTACCCACTGCAAAGGTCTTAAAAACCACGCTCGTCCAAGATACGATTGTGCACAATCAATATCAGGAAGCAGTGTGGCAAGGACAATTATTGGCAAAAAAGAAAATTTGTGCGTTACATTCGGTAGAATAGCTAAACCAACAGCAAGTGCAGATAAGACATGAGTGCGCATAATCATGTATAGATAAGTATATGAAAGTATAAATTTCTATCCTTTTTGTTATAGCAAATAACCCTCCAATTTCGATGTCCTTCGAGGGTCGTCAGAAATAATTGATTTCTGAGCGGCTCGATAGAGGATTTTAGGTGTTGTCTTTCGAAGTTTGCTTTACACCTTCTTCTCAAAAGCAGCAATTAGCTCATCGAACTTGATTTCTTCGACCGTATCAATCGTAAACTCAACAGTATTGTAAAGTGTATTCTGTCTTACATTGCCTGCAAAAACCTTCTCTTCTCCTAAAAGCGCAGATTTCTTCGCATTGAAGAGCTCAAGTGAAAATATTTCTTCCTCACTGAAACCAAGCTTTAGAATATGCTCTCCAAACAATACACATCGTAAAGACTCAGTACCATCATCCAGAACCAAATTTAACAATGCCCTGCGCTTTGGTGTAATCTTTCCATGTGTTGCGCATGCTTCATCAATAACCTTCCTTCCGCAATCAGGACAAACCTCGAAATAACGTGGATCAAAGACTTGTACAACGAAAGCTCGCGTTTGCAACCTTTGCCCCGGCGTTGCATCTTTAAGTTTAGAAGCTCCAATAGGTACGCTTACAGAGACCTCTCCAATCAGCTCCTTGCTTTGGCGAATGTCGCTGAATGATGAAAGGTGAAGCTCGCCATTGCGTACACTAGCGTTAGTAATCTCAAGAACATCCCCGATATTTATTTTTCCCTGCTCAATTAATGCAATATGGTTAACATCCCATAGAACTACACGTACTCGCGAAGTTTCATCAGCTATAACCATGTTTGCCACTTTTCCTTCTTTGCCATTCTTGTTATAGCTTCTTACTGGAAGTACTTCAAGAACTTTTCCTATAATATTAGCCCTGCGCATTCCTTGTGCAAGCTCCCCTAGTTTCATGCGCTCTTTTTCAAAATTGATTCCCAACTCAGCTGCAACAATCTGAGCAGCACCTTCACGTGAAACAAGACCTGAAAGCTTCGCCCGCTTTGCTTCAATACGACGCCCTATGTCATCAACAGATAGCTTTGCAGAAGCTGCGATGCGCTCGATAAGATGAGTATATGTATCCACGAGCATATCTTGGATGCATACTTTAAAAGATTATGTGTCAGGAAGAATATAAAAGCCAAACCTTATTCCCCGAGCTTAAAAAAGGTTTATATAGCCATATCCCCTTAATAAGTAATAATAAAGGCTGAAAGGAGGAAAAACAAACATATGGCAGACTGGGGTTCATGGCTCGCACTTATAGGCGGCGTTTTGTCAGTCATTGGACAGTGGGTGACGACAGCGTGGCTTCCTCTAATTGGCGGAGTCTTCGCAATTATTGGAGCAATTGGAGTAATGTCAAAATAGCTAATCTATTTTGAGATGCTCAGAAATGCTCAAAAAATTATTTTTTATTTTTCTTAGTGAGGCATATACGCACGAAACGTCATAAAACCCCCCGAGTTTTAATGCTACAATAAAAGCAAGGTGGTTTGTGGTTTTATGACTGCCGCGGAAATCCGCAGCAAATGAACTGCACATGAAATATGTGGATTTCTACGAGCATTTATAAACGGTCTTTTTCTTACTGAAACATGCCAGCAACCGTAGTCCTCATCGTAAAAATAATGCCAGATTCTCCAGAAGCAGACTTGACTGAAATTAAACAGGCAGCTATTGCTGCATTACAACCAGAAGGAGCAAAGAACCTCTCATTTGAAGAAAAGCCAATAGCCTTTGGTCTAAAAGCACTTATAGTAAAAACAGACATGCCAGAAGAAAAAGGCACAGATATTGTCGAACAAAAACTTGCCGCTATTCCTCATGTCTCTTCAGTTACGATTGAAGATTATCGCAGAGCTTTCGGATAATTGAATTTTTCTCTAGCATAATCTCTATAAACCCTTATTGCTTCTCCCAATCATGACACTTACGCCAGAAGAAGTGGAAGAGTTAAAGGAACAACTCAGACAACAAATACAGCATCTGCCTGACCAACAAAGAACAGGCGCAGAAGCCCAGATTGCCGCTCTCTCTCCGGAAACCCTTGAATCAATGCTTCAGCAACAACGCCCTAATGCTCCGGTTTCAGGGCAGAAAACAATCTTTCGTATGATTATTGATAAAGATGTGCAGTCTTACCAAATTGAAGATAATACAGATGCCTTGGCAGTTCTAGATATAAACCCAATCACAAAAGGCCATACAATTATTATCCCGAAAAAGCAAGTTACAGATGTAAAAGACATACCTGAAGGTGCGCATCAGCTTGCATCGCAGCTTTCCAAGACACTTGCGCGTGCAGTAGACGCTAAAAAAGTTGAGATAATTACGGATAAAAAGTTTGGGGAAGCGTATATTCACCTCATCCCAGTCTTTGACACTCCTGTCACGCTCAGCTCGCCACGTTCGTCAGCAGACCAAAAAGAACTCTCTCAGCTTTCAGAATCAATTAAGCTTATGAAAAAACCCGAGCCAGAGAAGATAAAACTGAAGAAAGCTGAAACCAACCAAGTCCTCCGGTTAGGAAGAAAAATACCATAAGACCATAAGCCAATAAGAATGCAGGAACAAAGGGCACTCCTTGCTTGATAAATACAGACTTCCGCTTCTTTCTCAATAAAGCAATATCTTCTAAAGAGAGCCCGTGAACACTTGCGTTAATAGTTTTTCCTGCAACCTTTATTGGACGCAGCATCCAGTCTCCTTCTCGTAGTTTCTCTGGCTTTGTAAGTGATATCATACATACTTGCTCAACACTTTGAAGATAAATATAAATAAATGGAATAATAAGAATTAACGCAATGCCGATAAAAGCTGCTGCAAAAGCTTTTCCGAGAGTAAAAAACAACACTAAAGCCATAATTGCAGCAAAAACAATAATCCATTTCTGATTCCAAAGTTCAACTTTAAATTTCTTCCTAAATGCCTGCCAGTGTGAAATAACAAGCCAGATACTATAGACCAAAGTATAAATTGCTCCCAAAAAGAACAAAGCAAAAAGAAATATACTTCCCCATAGTAAAAGTTCGCTTCCTGACTGGTAAGGTAAAGCTATGCCCAAGCCCATAAGTAATTTAGCATCCCCCCCAGCAAAGACTCTCCCATAATAGAATATGTAAGCACATGCAACAAAAGCTGCGCATCCTATAACGCCCCACAAGAAAATTCCCCAAACTCCAGAAAGAAAGGAAATAAATCCACGATATGCTAATGTAATAAATATAAGCGAGAATGTAAGCCAATTAGCCACTTCTCGTGTTTTCAAATCCTGTACAGTCGCAAACACAACCCACACAATGCCAATGCCGAGAAGAAATAAATAAGGTTCCATGATAAAATTACGACGTCAATGTTTATTAACCTTCACTCCTTCATTTTGTTATGGACGAACGAGCGCGTCAGAAAGTTGGCACATATATATTCTGGGCAGTAGTAATTGGTCTCTTCATCCTTGCAGCTCTAATCGTGCAACCATATGTAATACCTCTGATATCAGCGTTTATTCTTGCATACTTAACAAAACCAATTTATAACCGCATTGTCAGAGTCATGCCCTCTTGGTGCGCCGCTCTCTTCTGTATTCTCATAGTTATATTAATAATCCTCGTCCCAATAGGACTCGTAACAACGTCGCTCATCCAGCAGGCAAGCGCAACTCTGCAAGATATAAACATCCATCAAACTCTCTCAGAAATCTCGCAACACCCTTTCTTAAAACAATGGAACATTGATGTCGCATCATTGAGGGAAAAAAGTATTGAATTGCTAATTTCCTTAGTGACTCACGCAATCAGTTCAATACCCGCATTCCTGCTAGGCATGCTTGTCATCGGATTTTCAATGTTTTATATGCTCACAAAATGGGAGACCCTGGCAAAAACACTTACAAAATATATCCCTTTCAAAAACAAAGAGCACACTGCCTCGGAAATTGATAAAACAACAAGACGTATTGTCTACGGAACAGTCTTAACTGCTTTGATAGAATGGGTAGTGGCAGCCTTAGGATTCTATCTTTCAGGTGTCCAGACATATATTCTACTTGCAACAATTATCTTCTTATTTGCCTTCATTCCTGGTCTTGGTCCGGCGATAGTCTGGGCACCTCTGGTATTAGTCTATCTAAGCACTCAAAATTATCTCGCAGCTCTTGGTGTGTTTATCACCGGAATGATTATTAGTTTTGGAATAGAATTAGTACTGCGCACAAAATTGATTGGAGAAAGCTCAAGCATTCATCCGCTTGTCATGCTTCTCGGAATACTTGGAGGCATCTCGCTCTTTGGCATATTCGGGTTTATAATCGGTCCGCTGGTTCTTGCATACGCGTTAAAGTTAGTGGAAGAAAGCATAAAAGACGAATAAATAAGCCGAATAAATTCTTCAGGAACTATTTATTTGTGAACTTGAAGAAGCGCTTCGTAACGCCCCTCCCCTCTTATATCTCTGGTAACGACCTTTAGCGCGCTTGTCATTCTTGCTTTTTCGTTTGTCAGGTACAGCATAGTCCATAAAGAAAAGAAGAAATTCTCACTTAAATAACTATGCCTAATTTTAAGCAATGCAGCAAGCTCTGTCTTCAATAACTTCCTTGAATCCTTTTAATAGTTTCTTTGGCGTCTCACGTGAACAAGGCTCATTCTTATTAATAGGAATGCCATTCAAATCAGAGCAAGCAACATTTGTTGCACACCTATAATCATTTACAACAGTATTGGAGTCAGCGTCCTGCCCTTTAATAAGTTGGATACAATAAGATTTTTCAGCAGCATTATCTAAATTCTTACAATCCAAAGGAGGTACTTCTTCGCCTAAGTTTTTCTTAATTTGCCCATTATCGCAATTGATGTATTGTGTCTGTCCTGCAATTTTTATTTTAGAGAAAGTATCACAGTAATCTGCTCTTAAGTTGCTCTTTGCGGCTATTATGCATGACTGAGTTTTTGCCTCAAGATTCTGCCCAGGTGCAAGACCAATTTTATCAAAAACAAAATTCAAACTACCTGTCGCACCCATGATAATAACTACAACAACTATAACACCTAGAATAATCAATAGCAATGTTCCAAGAGTAACTCCTTCCTGACCTCTTTTTCCAAACATGATTTCTTAAACAGAATATTCTTTATAAACCTTATGTATGTTGCCCTGACTATCAAAAGTAATCTGAAGATTCATAATTCTCTGCATTCTATGCTTTCCTTCCACCATAATTATGGGAATTGCGCTTATATACAGGCTATAACCCTCATCGGTAGCGATAAACTGCACTGCTTCAGGTGCAATAACTCTCTCATAAAATCCCTTGCTTCCAGCCAACAACGATTCCTGCTCTCTGCTCTTTGCCATAAATCTTTCAGTAAGAGTCTCGTTCTCCCCACCGGCACGAATTTCGCTGCTTCCCACCATTGTGCTCACAGCCGTTGCATAAGCTTCCAGCGTTGCTGCATCACTGCTCAAACGAGACATCGCTCCTGTTTGCTTCACAAACTCGCGCTCAGTTGTAACCATGACCATGCCCGCGCTTAAAATAGCTGCAATCGTAACCACCACAACTAAAACAAAAGCAACATCTCCTCGCCTTCCCCACGATTGTTTGATTTCAGTCATGAAACGCACCTCCCGAAATAATACTCAATATACATCCGCGTGCCGTCATGCAAAACAACTGAAGTTTCTGACAATACTCCAGCGCGACGATATGGTTCAGACAAACTCAAATATACCCAAAAGTTCTCTGCTCGTGTTGCATTTGTTTCTTTTATAATATAAAAATCATTCCTCGCTTCCTGACCCGACTTCACTTCTGACTTCGGCGCACGATCAAGTGCGAGCACTAAACACGAACCAACTGGTTCCGGGACAAGAAGAGCATGTAATCCATTCTCGAAATTCTGACGCTTAAGATCTCCAGAGTTCACGCGCAGCAGTGCATCCAGAACGAGTGTTTCCTGAGTTCCAATCGTAATAGGCTGATTAATTGGCTGATAGAAACTATTTCCATATTCCCTTCCTCTCTCTGCGATTGCACTCAGCGCCCCCTTAGTAGCAGCCAGAGTAAAGCTAAATCCGATGAAGATGCTGATTAATACCACGACGAACAGCAAGGTTGGAAAACCTGTTAAGAATTTTGACTCTTGCCCTCTACAATTGTATCTCATCGTGAAACTCTCCTTGCCTCTTGATTGCTCGAAGCAATAATTTGATATCGTATATTTTCATACCAAGCTAAAGCCCGCGAACACCTTGCATATTGTTCATTTTTTCCTGTAAAATCACACGCCTCAAAATTACTTCCAAGTTGAAACAATCTTTCTCCCGTAACGCAGTTGTCTTCACAAATAAGTATTCCTAGTTGCATTTCACCAACATTTTCAAGCACAAATACAGAAAGTCCGCATGATTCATATAATGATTTATTCTCCCAATTAACACCTTGATCAGCAATGCATATCGCAATTCTCTCACTCAATGCATGAGCCTCAGCTTCGCGAACATCATAACCTGAATCAAAAAATACGCGCATCCCTAGAGCAATACCTCCGGCAACTAATGCGAGTAAAAGAAAAAGCCATATAACCATGACCATTTCTCCTGCTCCCTCTCCTTTCTTCCCATTCCAAAACATTAAGTCTTTCCCTCCTCCGTCTCGAGAGCAACAACCTTAAAGTGGAGTTTGTTTCCAGAAGTGCCAAGTCCATCAATTTTCACGTCTGTCACAACTACGTTGCTAAAATAAGAGAATGTTGTACCTCCATTTGGTTTCAAGCTTACAACAACTTTTCTTGCTTGACCGTCAAATTTTATAATATAACTCGGATCACCCATACCATTTTTCACCGCAAGTTCACTAGCCTTCTGTATATCAATAGTATATTGGTCTCCAGGTTTCGCCCTATCCAAAAGTAAAGCTAGCTCCTTTGCATAAAACTCTTCCCATTGACCTGCATTATTTTTGCTCTGCATTATTATCATAAAAACTCCGATAGTAAAAATTACGACTAAAATAACATAGAGTATATTTCCCGATAATACATCTCCATCTCCTCTTAGATTCATCGTAAACACTCTCGCTCAAAATCAATCGCTTCATCTGATGTTTGTATCAAATCCACATTATTTTTGCCCTTAATCAAAATAACTTCAATTAATGCACTTCCAAATAGAATGCGCGGACAACGCTCACGTGTCTCGCTTTTTTTAGAGGCTGCTGAAGGCATGTTTACTCCTCCTCCAACTGCCGAACCTAGTGTTAATCTATAAATCTCGCTACCAACGAAAAGTTCTTTTTCCTCAACATTTATACAAGTCCCGCTTTTAGTATCTTGGCACGATTCAGCGCCTTTAGTTCCCGCCTCCTTGCAAATACAGATACAACTCTTAAAATAACATCTCTCAGGTCTTCCAGCTTCTGTTGCAGACCATCCTTGTAAATACCATCCTCTTGGTCCTTGCAAAGGAAATCTCGTACTCTCTCCATCATCGACTGCCCTCAATTTTAATTTAATGGTATCCAAAGCATTCACTGCTCGGTCATATTCACTCATTGTATAAGCCTGCATCAAATACCATGCAGCCAGCAAAAGCAAGCTCAGACTTATCACACCGATAATTATGCTCAGGACATGGTCTCTCAGTTCTCCTTTTCTTTTCATGGTGCACTCTCAATGTAGTTGCATATTTTATTTATTGCGGCAGCATCATAAGGTACAACTTGAACAATTGAACACCCTTTGCTGACATCTGCGCCAGTAGAACTAGATTTGACATTTCCCCCAGGCACACTCACTTCACCACAATATCCTGCTGCAGCTTGCTTGCTTTGATCAGTGTTCGACCAAACATATGCTGTGCCTGCCCCTGCACCGACACCTGCAACGATTAAACCAGGCAAGGTAAGCAATCCCTTTCCAGCAGTTCTCATCAAGGTCTTCTTAAAAGGAATTGGTGTTAAGACAAATGCTCCTCCAGCAACAGTTGCAGCACTCCCGACATTCTTTAGTGCATCACTAAAACTTACAGGTTTAATCTGCATGAACACAACAGCATATTCAAAGTTTTTCGGTTGAAGTTCAAGAAATTCTCTCTCATCGAATTCGCGCGCAAGAACATCCTCGCTAATGTGACTATATGATTGAACACTCTGATCTGTGAAAGCTTGTAAATATGTAACATCGCCGCTTGGAACTTTATGACTCTTCAGATACGCGGGTAAATCAACCTGATCGAGAATACTTTGTCCGCGTCCATTCGCAACATTCAAAGCTACACGCGAACATATAACACAAGTTGATTTTACTGATTCCAACCCTGCTTTTTGCTTCAAACTTTGGAACAAATCAAGTTTTCCTTCACCCATCATCTTCCAGCATGAATACATTTCTTCCGCAAGTGTTGCCTCAACAGTTCGAGTTGCTTCTCGATTGCCAATATCATCAGTTCGCTTGTCAACTTTCACCTCTTTAATCCGCTCACCAGCAAAAGAAGTATCACATGCACCACGGCCATCCTTCAGGCAGATTTTCTGCGTCGTGCAATGTAACGGCACGAACTGACTGGCAGATTCATAAGCCGTTGCTCTGGTAATAACTGACAAATGGCACGCCTGTGTCTCCGCATCATCAGGTATGCCGATGCGTACAACAAACCAGATTAATATCAAAAATCCTACTAACGCAAGTAAAGAGGTTATAACAAAGAAAGATGTCAATTCTCCTTTTTTCTTCATGTAACTCTCACGTTTTGCCTCTTTAAAACAATTTCTGCAAGAGCAAATACACTCCTGCTGCTGCAACTAAGAAAAAAAGAACCCAAAGAATAGTGTCAATCACATTGTCAAAAACCCACCCTTGCCGATTCATGCCTCCTCGCAACGTGAATTTACATCTACATTATTATCCAGCTCAGCCACCAAGTCCTCTGTTCCAGTAATCCGCTTCAGGCAAACATAATCAATCTGTTCCTCACCGCTTTCCAGATTATAAGTAATACGCATCGGCTGTTGTAATACAGATTCTCTCCAAGCAATCGCCTTACGCCGTACAAGCTCGCGTACAGCAACTTTTTCGTCAAAAAAATCACTGCTGCTTCGACTAATGCGTAAAATCTCGCCAGCAACACTTCGCAGTACATAAATTGCCTGTAACTGCCCGACTTCACTCGTTCCTCCATGTTTCCACAATTCAAGTATCACATCTCCTCTTTGTAAAGCCCGCACAGAACCAGAGAGATAGTTAACAATATCCTGCGTCCAACGAACCTCCCACCATGATTGAGAAGTTTCATAAGACTGACTGATAACTTCGCTTATACGAATATAATATCCATCGAATAAGTCATAGAATTCAACATTCTCTGCATTCCTTAACCTTCCTCGCGGGTCAAAGTAATGCTCTCTCATCTCTTGTTTCAGCACCGTACCATTATATATATTGTTCGTGGTAGTTTCTGCACTAAATTGCCGAGATGTATCACCAAAAGCACGCCAATTTGCCCCATCGTAGTAATCAACTCTATCATCAGAAATAACATACCTTACCAAAGCAAGTTCAGTTCTTCCTGTTCCTGTCTGATTAAATCCAGGAATAAAATCAGGTATCCAATGTCCTGTCTGTGCTCGTGTAAAAAGCATAATCATAAGGACTAAAAGGAACATCACTAAAACCACAGTAGTAAGCTGTTGTACTATAATGCCTTTTTTTTCTAGGATCATTTGCCGAACCTCAGCAAATTCTTTAAGAACTGCACAGCCCCAGATGCCTTATCAGTAAGCGCAAAATAAAGGAGGATAATAACTGCGAGTACAATCAATGCCAGAATCCAAACAGTCACATGATCCCATACTACATCTCCTTTTTTTCCCAAGACCATCTTTCTCTAAGACTAACAAGCTTTATTAACATTGCTCCAACCACATAATTTATAACATCATTCGCCTTTCTTTAGAGCATAAAAAAGAGCTATGTCAAACACAAAAGAGATTCTTAAGAAGTACGGGGCAAAAATTGAAGAGACTATAGATACAGATTCTTTTCGTGCTTCAGCAGAATACCTCAAATTTAAAGAAGAGATGTTGCCGAATGTGACACGCTATGAGAACCTTGCCCAATCACTCGGTTCTCTTATTAAACTAAGAATTGCAGAAAAAGACAGAGCAGCTCTCCAAAAACAACTAGACGACGCCCACATAGCAGTCACGCCGAGTCAAGCGCTTGCTCTTGCTCTAGTATCTCTGCTCGGAATGATTGTGCTCACGCTTCTAACCTCAATAGCAATATATTTTATTACTGACACAATTCCTGCGCTCTTCTTCTTTTTAGGAGTCATCGCAGCGCTATTCGTTTTCTCATATGTTAAAATGCTTCCACAAAGGCTGGCAACGGCGTGGCGTCTGAAAGCTTCTGCACAAATGGTTCCAGCAATTTTGTATGTTGTTGTCTATATGAAGCACACATCAAATCTAGAGAGAGCCATAGCCTTTGCCGCTGAACATCTTGAAGGTCCATTAGCTCTTGATTTCAAGAAAGTCTTCTACGATGTAGAAATCACGCGCTACTCTACAATAAAACAATCTCTTGACGCTTATTTAGAAAGATGGCGGCTCGATGCTCCTGAATTTACAGAAGCAATGCACCTTATTGAATCATCACTTTATGAACCTTCAGAAGCGCAGAGAGTGTCTATTCTTGAAAAAGCTTTACAGGTTATTCTAGATGGAGTCTATGAAAAGATGCTTAAATATTCGAGAGAGATTCGCTCACCCTTAACAAACATTTACATGCTAGGGATCATCCTCCCAACTCTAGCGCTTGCACTTCTACCGCTCGCTTCAACACTGCTTGGAGGTCTAATAAGATGGTATCATGTAGTGTTAATGTTTAATATAATTGTCCCGTTCTTCGTCTGGTATCTCACAACTTCAGTCTTGCTTAAAAGACCTGGAGGCCACGGAGAATCATCAGTATTGGAGTTAAATCCACTCTATCCAACATATATTGACAGAAAGCCTTGGTTTTCAAGTCTCTGGATTCTCCTGCCCTTGCTATTCCTAGGTCTTCTTCCCTGGATTTTTCAGCTCACCCCACTTACAGAAGCATTAGGTCTGCAAAATGATTACACATTTGGAGAATTAGGTCTCCCCTTCCTTGACGATCTTAAAATTTTTGGATTCACTGAAGGAGACAATGGAGGAAAGATTGGTCCGTTTGGACCTCTAGCAATGCTTCTAAGTCTCTGTATCCCCCTAGGTTTCGGATTGTATTTCTCCAGAGTCTATGCCCTAAAGACAAAAGCTCTGATTACTGCACGTGAAGACACACGACAACTCGAGGAAGAATTCACAACATCTCTCTTCCAGCTAAGCAATCGTCTAGGGGACGGTATTCCTGCAGAAATTGCGTTCGCAAAAGTTGCCCAATCAACACAAGGTCAAAAAACACAGTCTTTCTTCGCTCTCGTAAATCAAAACATACAACAGCTAGGCATGTCTCTAGATCGCGCAATCTTCGACAAGAAAAGAGGAGCAATCATATTCTACCCTTCTGCGCTCATTGCAACATCTATGCGCATCTTGACAGAATCAGTCAAAAAAGGTCTTCAAGTTGCCGCCCGTTCTCTTATGTCCATATCTGAGTACGTGAAGAATATCCAAAAGATAAATCAACGCCTGCGTGACCTTCTTGCAGAAATCGTCTCTGACATGAAATCAAACATGACTTTCCTCGCTCCCCTTCTTGCAGGCATCGTCGTAGGTCTTGCAGCCATGATTGCCACAATCCTTACAAAACTGGAATCCCTACAAGCATTAGCGTCATCTTCAGATACAGCTCTTGGTTCACTTAATACAATCGGAAATCTCTTCCAAGTGAAAGAAATGATTCCTCCCTACTTCCTCCAAATTACCATTGGGATATATATCATCGAGATTATTTTCATTCTCACGACAGCGTTGGTTACAGTAGACGCGGGACGCGATCAGCTAAAAGAAAAGTACGAAAGAGCGCGTTATCTCAAAGCAGGAATCCTTCTCTATATCGGCACAGCACTCGTAGCAATCCTCGCCCTAACAATCTTGGCAGCCGTTGCTCTTCAAGGCATTTCATGATATACATCACTGCATTGTTTATAGCAAACTTTTTGGCAGTGATGTATTCGAGAACTGCGTACAAAAAGAACTATAAGTTACGCAGTTCTCTATAACTCTTAGAGGCAGCAATTTATGATAATTTCTAGTGTGTGCTTTTATCCTCAATGGCATCTTGGAGCGATGTCGATTCTCAAAGGATATTTTAGAGTAGACTGGGAAGTTCGCGACAAGTGCATTTTCTTATGATTTTTTAGTATATCCAAAATATCTCTTTTTGAATGCACATTTGAGGCTATTGATTGCGTCTGCTTTTTCTATTAAATATTCATAGGAAACTTTACAGAAGTTTTTCGCCCAAAGGCGCGTAAGTGCATTACTATCCCAGAGGTCTTGCTTTTCAAGTGAAGAGAATCTTTTCATCAGCTTTCTTCCAATCGGTGCTCCTGGGAAGGGTGTCAGAACAGAGCATGAGATTTGAGCTACGTAAGGATTTAATGCTATTTCTTTTGCAAATGCTTCTGTTTCGGCCATGGTTTCTTCACTTTCTCCTTCGGCTCCAACAATTAAACTTCCTGTAACATACACTTTTCTAGCACTTAATAATTCTACCGCCTTTTTATTTTGATCTAAAGTATATCCTTCATGCATACTTTTGAGCATCTCATTGCTTCCAGAGTCTAATCCAATGTAGACATACCTGACATTTAGCTGCGCTAACATCTCAGCCATTGGCTCTTTTATCTCAGAACTTCTTCCATAGCACGAAAAAGAGATATGTTCTAGGTCTTTTGGTCTTGCATCGAGAAGTTCTTTCACTTTTTTAGGATTTCCTGTAAAGCAATCTCCATAATCTTTGAAAGATTCTATCCCAAATTCTTGATTAATTTCTCTTAAGTCTTCCCAGAATTTTTTTGGATCTTGATACACATTAGTTAGATATGGAATGTCACAGAATTCGCAACCTCCTCCATCTCTTCCTTCTTTGGCTGCCACTTTCAAGCCAACTTCACGCCATCTACATCCATAATGGGTAAATCCTTCGATAAATCTTTTGGACATTGCTGGAAAAGCTCGTTGATGCATCTCCCAATATGAAGAGAGATCTAAGAGGGAATAGTCCATTGATGTGAGTCTTGGAGGGTTGCGTGGTAGAATAACTGTGTTTTCTCTTATGGTGTTTCCATCGCGCCACACAAGATTAGGAATTGAAGAGAGTTCTCTACCTTGCAAGAGTTGTGAAAATGATTCTTCTCCATCATACTTGACGGCTATATCGATTGCAGGTTGATTTTGCAATATTTGTCTCGCTCTGGCTGTAGAATGAGGTCCTCCAATAACTACTTTTTGAATGCCATTGTTTTTAGCAAAATTGGCAAGTTGCACACAATATGGATAATTGTCTGTATTTGCACTTAATCCTAGAACATTAGCTCCAGCAAGTTTTTTTTCTAGATACGATATGGATTTTCCTTCTCCATCTATAAGTTTAATTTCGCAGTTCAGTCTTTTTTTGGCAACTGATCCTACCAGAAGTATTCCCATAGGGTAATATATTCCACTTGTAGCACTACTACCGTAGGCATTTGTTGGACAAATGAGGGTTATTCTACTCTTCATGTATTCTTTTAACCTCCACTATTCTGTGATAAGTGTCAAGTATTCTCTCTAGGTGAAAGGTAACGAGCGTATCAATTTCTGATGGACATACATTTCCAATAAGTCGTTTGGTGGGATCATATGACCGTGAGCCAAAGTGATGCCAAACTCTTTTTACTAAATTATCTCTCACTTCCTCTAAATGATTCCCTAAACTAGAATCATACGAAGCTCCGACAACCTTTCCAGTTATATTATAATGGTCGCCTGCACCTGGACGATGAATATCAATGACTTCACATTCTAAATGAGCTAAACATTCCTGAATTAATGGCGGATAGAGAGAATGTTTCTTATGTAAAACAAAAGGAGTTGCTTTTGTAAGTCTCGCTAAAGAAATTTTATCTTTTAAACTTCTTCGCGGATAGGGTTCTGCAACTATGTCCAACAGAAAAGCAGGCCATTTACCTTCAGGGTGCACCATAAGTATTTCTTTGGGTGGTACATTTACAATAAAAAGACCGTTTTGTCTGATATTGAGATAGGTATTCATTTTTGCATTAGTTGGCTTCTGTCCTTGACCTACATGTTGTCGTATTGCACAAGAAATTTGGACGTATGGGGGAGTGTAACTTGTGTCTAAACAGGTTGCGAATGGAGCTACGTCTGTTTTCAACTTACCGCTTATTTTACCAATTGTCGTTATAAACTCGACAGGATGTGTGACTAATAGATACTTTGTCCAAGAAGGCAAGACTTGTATTTTTGATGATGGAGCGCAATAGTTATCACAGTACTTCTTTGCGTTTTTTAGATTTAATCTCATAGTTGTGAAGCAATAAATCTTTTTTTAAACTATTGCTGTAAATAATTTACAACAATAGAAAGAGTTAAATACAGAAAGAGTTTTTCTTTAATATGGAACTTATAGGCGCGTTGGAAAAATTTGGTTTATCTGAGAAAGAATCTAAAGTATATTTGGCAAACCTCGAATTGGGAGGATCTTCGGTTAGTGATATTTCTCTCAAGAGCCACGTTCCTAGAACTTTAGTATACGATATCTTAGAAAGGCTTATTCAATTGGGTCTAGTTTCCTATGCTATAAAATCCAATAAAAAATATTTTACGGCAGCAAATCCAGAAGAGTTTTTGAGAATCCTTAAAGAGAAAGAAGAATCTATTGGCGAAGTGCTACCTTCTCTTCAAGAACTACAAAAACTTAAGGGAACTAAGAAACCGAAAGTTGAGGTGTATGAAGGGCTTGAAGGAATGAAAACTGTCATGAATGATATATTAAGGTCTAGTAGTGATGAGTTTTTTGCATACGGAAGTTCTAGGTCATCCTACGAAATAATGCCTGCTTTTATGGATGAATGGCACAAACAAAGAATGAAGAAGAAAGTAGTTATGAAAATACTTTATAATAATACTCAAGAAGCCAGAGAGAAAGTGAAGAAAACTCCAAATACACTTAAGTATGCAGATTATGCATTTATGCCAATAGAATTAGAATCGCCTACAGCAACGCTGATTTATGGCAATAAAGTTGTTCTACAATCTTGGACAAAGGAACCCTTTGCAGTTATGATTGAAGATGAGAGAATGGCTGCAAATCAAAAAGAATATTTTAAGGCGCTATGGAAAATTGCAAGAGCTTGATCTGTCACAACTCTGTAGTCGCTGGCGAAGACAAGACTTAAAAACCCCTTAGATCGCACGTCACATCACATGGTAATGCAAGATACTTTAGAAAACGGAGGGATACAATCCAACGGACATAATCAATTATATCCTATCGTTATCGACAATCTCTTTAATCTTACACTTTTGTCGCTAAGACTGTTTCATGCTAGGCAGAGACATATAAAAATCACTGCTCATCTTTATGATAAATATCTAAGAAAATAAGAATATCTCGTGCTTTATCATAGATATAATTCAATCTAAACGGAGGAATGTACAATTCTCTTGTTTCCTTTCTGTCATATCTCATAGGTTTGCCCACTTCAGGATCATTAAGGATTTTAATAACTAACTTTTCAACTCTATTCAATATAGATTTATCTATCTTTTTTAATCTCCGCAAAAAATTATCTGTTCGTATAATTTCTTTGACCATATTGTTACTTGAGACTTCTTATTTCTTTAAGAAAGTCCTCACTAGACATTCTTTTAAATTTGCCTTGTTCAATCTCTTTCCACGACTCTTCAACTCGTTTTGCAACGATAATGTCTTCTTCTATTTGTTTATCAAATTTATCTGCTTTTTTGAGAATAATCTGATCGTTATTTCTAATTACCACAATTTTATCTCCTTCATTGAAGTCTTTCCTGAGCTCTTGAGGAATTACCACCTGTCCCTTCGAACTCATCTTTGTTATATCTATTTGTGCCATATTAGTAAGATTATTCTTACTATCTATTTAAATGTTTGTATTTTGGTCTGACATCGCCCCAGAGTCCATTCACTCATCGTTTTTGGCGCGTGCTTTCAAATCCCGCCGACGCTCCCAACAGGATTCCTTCAACTCGTCAGAGTTGAATGGCACTGAGAATTTCTTGTTCTCAGAGTGTTCAAATCCCGCCGACGCTCCCGACAGGATTCCTTCAACTCGTCAGAGTTGAATGGCACTGAGAATTTCTTGTTCTCAGAGTGTTCAAATCCCGCCGACGCTCCCGACAGGATTTGAACCTGCGACCCCTTGCTTAGAAGGCAAGCGCTCTATCCAGGCTGAGCTACGGGAGCTTATTTCTCTGTTGTCTGAAGAGTATTTAAAAGCAACGTCAAAGTGGGGAGGTACTAGAACGAAATGTCAGGTGATTTTCCGCATGATGTACAAGAGAATGCAGGCGCCTTCGGTGCGTATGATGAAAGACAAAATATGCCATGACAAAAAATCCGATTAGAATAAAACCAAGTAATGAAACAAATGAGCGGGGAACTACAAGTTTACTATCTCGCTTTCCACTTTCCCGAACACTCGCTCTCTCATAAGCCAATGAAGCGCCATCGCTTACACTTACAGTTACAAAAAGCTCATCTTGTGCATTTTCAGGCAAAGCAATACGGAATCCCTGCCTCTCAGCTCTTCCGGGCTGAACTATCGCACTAAATTCATCTGTACGAATATTCTCTCCTCGATTGTCTAAAGAATAAACTATCTGCACCTGATTCTTTAGGCTTTGAACAGAAAAAGAGATATACACAAACATCGGTTCGCGCACAGCTATAAGATCAGATATTGCAAGTGAGTCAATATTATTGCCGATACTTTCTCCAGTAATATCTCCAAATGAAAAAGCTTGCAATACAAAAAGCACTCCAGTGATAAACAGGAAAATGCCAAAGAACCACCTTACTTGTCTGTGCATCATAAATTCATAACGCAACAAGTTATTATAAAGCTTGCTTCGGAATATATATAAACGAATATTTGCTTTGCTCTTTATGGAACAATTCACAATCACGTTTCTTGGTACAGGCAACGCAGTTCCCACCAGATTGCGCAACCACACAGCCATCCTAATTGAATTCCTAAATGAGCATATACTCCTTGATTGTGGAGAAGGCACTCAAAGGCAGTTCAAGATTGCAGGGCTCAGTCCTGCTCGCCTGACACGCCTACTTGTAACACATTGGCACGGAGACCATGTTCTAGGCATTCCAGGTCTGTTCCAAACGCTGGCAATGGCAGATTATACAAAAAGATTAGAGATTTATGGTCCAAGAAACACTTCTAAATATATAAGTCTCCTTCAAGATATATTCCGTGAATTCAAAATTTCTACGCAGGTTCACGAGGTTTCAGATATGGAGAATTCTGTTGATTGTGTAGTCCATAGCCAGAATTCTCCAGACAGGGAATTCTATAAAAAACTTGAAAAAATTAAAAGAATTCCCTGTATATTCGTTGATACTCCTGCTTACTGTATTGAAGCAGCAGCAATGAATCACGGCACACCTGCAAATGCATATTCCATAATATTAAAAGACCGTCGCAGGCTAGATAAAGCAAAACTGAAAAAGCTCAAGCTCCCAAATATTCCGCAGATTGGTGAGCTGCAAGCAGGGAAAGACATAGTTTTCGAAGGGAAAAAAATCAGGGCAAAAGATGTTTCATATATTGAAAAAGGGAAGAAAATCACGGTAATTCTCGACACGGGTTTGACAGATACTGCGATTAAGTTAGCAAAAAACTCAGACCTCTTAATCTGCGAGTCGACTTTCTCTAGTGAAGAAAAGGAAAAAGCAAAAGAATATCTGCACCTCACTTCAGTAGATGCAGCAACCATTGCTAAAAAAGCGAAGGTAAAATCCCTTATTCTTACGCATATTTCACAACGCTATGAGCACGCTCCAGAAATAATTTTGTCACAAGCAAAAAAAGTATTCAAAAACACTAGTATTGTTAAAGACCTTGATAGAATCACACTCTAAATTACTTCAAACTAGTTGCAGCAGGAGAAATAAAGATAATCGTGTCACCGCGTAAGAACGTAAGACCAATATTCTTCTTAACCTGTCCATCTTGCATTTCCTTCGCATTATCAAGAACTATATTAATATGAATGTCAAATGCCATAAGCGTACCGACGTATTGCTTCTCGCCTTTAAGATGCACCAGAACTTCTTTGCCCTTTGATGCATTGAGTAAATCAAGCGGTCGCTCTATTTTGTTCACCATACTCTGCTTTTACATGCGGCGTATTTAAATGTATCGTCCTACTTTCAGTAGATGAGCTCTTCTGGGTAAGTGAGCTCATCTACTGTCCCGAAAAGAAAGGTATTTAAATCGCCGTTTTCCACTGATAACATGAATCGCGGAAGAAAGATAAGTGGAGGCAAATATCACAAGCAGCGCAAGCGCCGCCTCTTTGAAGTACAAAATGCAGAACGCCATGTAACAATTGGTCAGCAGAAGAGAAAGCAGTTGCGCATACGTTCAGGTTTGAGGAAGACTATATTACTAAAAGCAGATACTGTAAATGTACGTGTTGGAAACAAGATACAGCCTGCCAAAATTATAAATGTTGAAGCAACGCCTCAAAACCAGTTTCTGGCGCGCCAGAACAGGCTGATAAAAGGAGCTATTATAGAAACCTCTGTGGGCAAAGCAAAGATTACAAATAGACCAAGTCAGGAAGGCAATGTGAACGCAATCCTGCTTGAAGCAAAATAAAGAGATTTCTACGAACATTCAAATTGGGCGCAGCACTGAGAAAACTTTCAGTCGTCAAAAGTCTCTGACTTTTGATTGCACTCAAGAATGTAAATGTAGAACATTCTTGATGTTTCGAAGCGCTCAGAAACCAGTGGTTTCTGACGAGCTGCGAGGTATTGAACTCAATTTGAAATATAGAAAACAGCGTACAAAATGTAATCTATCCTACGCTGTTCTCTAATGAATAACTGCCAAACGCTGTCACCTATCCCATGCAGTTATCCATAATAAGCCAAACTAAACTCTTTCTAAAAAGCCCGTAATTCTTTCATCGTCGATAACTATTTTCTTCCAATAGCAAGGTTTAAATACTCTCCTCGCAGTATGACTTTTAAATCTTTCCATAGAGAGCTTTGAATAAATCTCCAATTTTGATGTCTTTCGATGGTCGTCAAAAACTGAAAGTTTTTGAGCGCCTCGAGAACGGAGGTTCTCTCAGTTTCAAAGCGGTTCGATGGAGAATTTTGGTGTTCGTCAAGAATCAACAGATTCTTGAGCGCCTCGAGAACGGAGGTTCTCTCAGTTTCAAAATCCTCCATAATAATATATGAGTTACGTCAAGCGGTGTCCTGAATGTGGGAGTGTCGATCTCACATATGATGACCATAAAGGGGAAATTATCTGCAATGAATGCGGTCTTATCATAGAAGAAAAGATGGTCGACACCGGACAGGATGTTGGAGGTCAATTCGACAAAACAGATAAAAAAGGTCGTGGCGGCGCCCCCATGTCTATTCAAAAATTTGACAAAGGTCTAACCACTAACGTCGGAGAAATCTCGGATATTTACAAGCTCGAGGCAGGACAAACAAGAAAGTTCTTAAGACTAAAAAAATGGCAAGAGCGTGTTTCTACCTCCATTGAACGCAATCTCAGACTTGCAATGGCAGAGCTTCGCCGTGTTGCCAGTTTCCTTTCACTTCCATCAGTAGTGCGCGATGAAGCCTCAAGAGTGTACAACTATGTCTTGCAGCGAGGTCTTGTCCGTGGAAGAAGCATGGAGTCAGTTATTGCTGCCTGTATCTATGCAGCCTGCCGCTCTTACAACATTCCTCGCACTTTAGATGAAATTGCCAACGCCTCAGACGTAGAACGCAAAGAGATAGGTCGCACATATAGATTTATTGTCAGAAAACTGAAAATCAAAGTCACTCCAAGCTCTCCTAAAGATTATATCTCTCGCTTCTCCTCAATTCTGCATCTATCTCCAAAAGCACAGAATGAAGCCTTAAAGATACTAAAACGTGCAGACATCTCTGAACTTACATCTGGTCGCGGTCCAGCAGGTATTGCTGCAGCAGCCTTGTATGTCGCAGCCCTGATGAACGATGAAAAGAAGACACAGCGTGAAGTAGCAGACGTTGCAGGTATAACTGAAGTCACCATCCGTAACCGCTATAAAGAACTTATCGAGCGTCTTAAGCTAGAAGACAAACTGAAAGCAAAAGTCATAGCCTCTGCTGAAAAAAGCGCTGCGGAAAAGAAATAATTTCCATTTCTTTTGTTCTCTCCGTGCGCGCATAAGTTTAAAACATCTTTTAAACAGTATTTCTTAAGCGGGGATGCCGGAGTGGTCAAACGGGCTGCCCTTAGGAGGCAGTAGCTTAGTGCTTACACAGGTTCGAATCCTGTTCCCCGCATTATACTTTTCTGACATCTTGACAAATTATCACAAAATATATAAATAGTAATCCCTTAAGATTACCATGAAAACAATAACCATAAAACTGCCTGAAGAAGAAGCAAATGAGCTTGAAGAATTTATAAAAAGAAAAAATTATCTGTCTAAGTCAGAATTCATAAGGCATCTGATAATAGAAAAACTGGACAGTCACAAGAAGGAAAAATACGGATGGCTGATTTTAGCTGAAAAATCTTTAGCTAAAATATGGGACAACAAAAAAGATGATGAAGTCTGGAGCAAGTATCTATGATTGAACAGAAAGACTTATTAATAGTTCCGTTTCCATTTTCAGATCAATCAGGGAAGAAAGTTAGACCTGTTGTTGTAATAAGTGATAATACTTTCAACTCTCACTCAGAAGACGTGATTGTGGTAGGTGTAACCTCGAATGTAAAAAAAGAGAGATATGCCTTGCCTCTGACAAATAACGACTTAGAAGAAGGAAGATTATTTACAAATTGTATGATTAAAGTCGAAAACATACTGCGCCTTGAAAAAGGACTGGTAATAAAAAAAATAGGCAAGATAAAAGAAGAAAAACTTCAAGATATAATTTTATTACTAGATAAAATAATAAAAGGAGACTAATCATCTATCCTGTTAGAATCTCCTCACCCAACCTGAATCTTCCCACTTGCCAAATCAGAGTATTTCTTCCCGTTCAAAAAGAGCACATGATTTCGCAATATCTCTGAAGCTTCAGCAGTTGTTAATGCTTCAGAATTAATCTCGATAATCCCATAATCACTTACCTGCCCGATGCGTCTTATTCCCTCTTCACTCTCTGTATTGATAAAGAAAGTTGTCCCAACAATCTGAATTCCCAACGCATTTTCACCAGCATAAACAACGTGAGTATCTGGAGTTGAAACTGCACGAAGATTATACATCTCAGTTTGCGCAGTTTCTTCAGCTTCTCCACCATCAATGTCGTCTCCATCAACAAAGTTGTCCGATTGCATAGAGAATGTATCCTTCAAATTATTATACGCCTTAGGATAACTATATGAAAACAAAAGTGCTACTCCAGATTCATAATCTAAATAACGTATTGCACTCCAAAGCTCACTAAGAGCAGCAGACCCAGATGGTACGCCTGAAGCAACAAACTTTTTAACGCTTCCATTATACCATCTCCACTCTTCCTCACGATATGCAAAATTAACTCGCGAATTGCCTTCATCTACTAAGAAGTCATTATTTCCTCCGCTACGATAAGTTGTTTTGCTTGTTGCCAGCGTGCCGTTGCTCTCGGCAGTACGCTTCAATAGAGTCACAACACCAGAGGAGAAATCATTGCCGTTAAGTCTCCCAAGCAGATTAACAGACTCTTTTTCTTCAAGGAAAGCACTCTTAACATCTAAAACCCATGAAGAACGAACATGGTCAAAATGAACAGTTAGATATTTATCCAGAATACCATTTCCTGGATTGTAATCGAGTATAAATTTAATTTCTCCAAATGGAACTTTCGCTTGAGTGGAAGATTTCTCCTTAACTTCCTGATTTTGTTCAGAAAGCTCTCCAGTCACTCTCTCTTTTTTCAGCAAATGTATCTCAGCAAGCTGTCGTGTAATCGCCGCATATACCTTCCCTTCAAGATATAACAACTGAGCTTTATGATAGTTAAGGTATAATGAATTTCTCACAGCATTTGCTCTTACAAGAACTGCCTGAATCTCCACTAATTCAGAGGTAGTAAGATTCCCTCCTCCTCGCACATTAAGGCTCGTTTCAACGTGCTCAACACTCCCTCGAAGCGCATTAAGTTCTGTATTCGCTTCCTCTTCTCTTAACAGCACACCTCCTTTCTCCAGATTTTCTCTCTGTATTTTTTCCAGAGCTTGCAGAGTCTCATTCTTCACGCCAATATTATTATCTGTGATTGCATTATCAACGCTCTTTTTGTCAAGCCAGCACATAACTTTCTCACCATCACATCTCCCAACAGGAACGAATCGCGTCGGGTCAGTTCCTGTCCCAGGATTCTCTGTTGCACAAATGCGGATTACTCCTCTTCTGTAAACTTCTGGATTAACAGCCTCCTGTGCTCCCTGCTGCAAATTAGGATTCAATAAAGCAGTTGCGCTTGTGCTTCCGCTGATACACTCTCTTTCAGATGTAATCGTGCTTTCCTTAATTTGATCAGCTACAATAGCATCTCTTACATAGTTTACTGCAAAGCTTGTTGAAACTTGCTTAAATCCGCACCTTTCCTCTCCATTCAGATTTACGCAAAGCTCTTGGTATCCTTCAGGAGCAGTAAAGTCTCGAGTCTCATCCTTATATTCTCCCTTCTTAACAAATCCAGAAGCAACTTGAATAATCGGGCTTGTAGCATAATAAGATGATTGTGGCGGACTCTTCAAATAAACTCGGTAGTAAGCTCCCTGATCCTTGCCAGCATATAAGTGATAATAAACTTTATAGTCTGCGGTAGCAGGTACAGTTACATCACTATATTTCACGCTGCTGAAGTAAGCATGGAACTGTGGTGGACTGTCAGGAGCCAATACTGTCTTCAAAGAGGTAGGTGCTCTCATTGAAATAAAACTCTTACAAAATTCTCCTCCAGCTTCCTCAACAGAACGTGCTTGGAATGCCTTAAATGCATTCACACCATATACCTGAGTAAAGTAATTAACAGACTGCTGCATATTCTGCCATGCGCCCATTACAGTCAAGTATTCTCCTCCGCCACGTACTCCTTGCCCATAGGCAGTCTCAAGCAATCTAGGCACCAGAACCTTTGCTAAAGGAGCAAGCTGTCTCCAAAAGAACTCGCAAGTATATATCGAATAAAGCTGATCGCAAATGCCGATTAACTGTCCACTCTTTACACTCTCTTGCAAACAATCTCTATGCGCTTTCAATATAGAAACATAACTGTCTATGCCTGCATGAATACCTGTCAAGCAAACAGGAATCTTTACTTCTGGAAAGTTTGGCAGACAAAGAAGCGTGCTTCCGATTATTCCTGATTGTACGACATCGGCAACAGGATACTTCCCTCCGAAGTCACAGCGCGTAGCAGGGCAGATAACAGGATCGCATAAGTTGAATATCAAATTACATTCACCTGGTGACATAAAGTCTTGGCATTGTGCAGCAGGTACACTTACTGCAGGCTTGCCAACTTTGATATCTCCAGCACCAGCAATACTAGCTCTACTGTTTCCATGTTGTCTTGCAGCCTGTTCAAGTGCCTGACGTGCGCGCACGACGAGTGCACGCGCTTCTTCATCGCTCAATCCAGGGAACTTATTCAAAGGTTGCCCAGTTTGTAGATTAACCATTTCACACACATCATCGCCCAAGCCCTCAAGGAATTGCTCTCTTTTATTTATCCCAACATTACAAAGCCAGAAACTAGTAGGGCGTCCAGATGCGTCAAAAGCGCCAACACCCCCAAATGCAGGCAATATCTGCTTTGTAGCCACATACCATCCGCGTTGCAAATCAAAAGGCACAATCGCAGGCATACCTTTGTAAGGTTCTCTGTCATAAAACTTCACTTCTGGATTCTCATATTTATTAAAGTATGTCAGTTGTTGCTGAGAATATAAGGTTCCCAACCCATAAGTATTAGAGAAACTTGCAGGAGATATCTCATCTAAAGTGTTTCCATCATGAATACTGTAAGCCTCATTTGCCCCACTACCTTCTTTCTTCATAACGTTCTGTACAGTATAAGCTCCATTGCCTGCATCCCTTAAACCGAGAAGGTATGTACCTCCACTGTACTGCTTTCCATCTTTAGCAGATGCAGGAGGTACAACGACACTCGCAAGATGAGTCACTCCATCTGCAAAAACCATATTTGCCTTGCTTCCTCGTTGCACTGCGCTCACAGGAGCAATTTCAACATATCTTTCTCCTTGGCTTTTTGGAGTTGAAGTAAAAGGAGAAGGGAATCCTTGTGCTTTCATAGATTGCTCGGATTTGTATTTCTCAGTTAGTGCATGATTAACGCTAATGCTCGACCCAATTGTTTCAAGTCTCTGTTCAACATTTGCCTTAGTACCGTTAGAGATACCGCTGCTTTTCTGCAACAATAAGTTCTGATGCAATTCACGCAATGAATCATAACTATATTCGCCATCTTCATACCCTCTTTGATTTGCAAGCAATTCTTCCACAGGAACAGACCTCACACCTTTAGAGTCTTTGATTTGTACCATATCTTTGCCATGATTATCAAGCAAATACTGACGATATTTTGGCACAGACTGGCTCGGGTCAATTGAACTGCTTAAAAATCCTGAAGTTTTAGGCACGCCTGCTTCAACTTCTTTAATAGCAGAGTTTACTTTCTGAATCTGTGAATCAGCTATTTGCACATCACGATTTATTTCATCAGCATGCTTGCTAAAACACGCATCAAGCGACTTTGATGCTCCGCTCGATACTTCACTCTGACATCTAGCAGTCCACCCCTTATCCCCGCGCATTACTTGCTGTCGTGCAAATCCTGTTCCAGACAAACCAGTCACAAAATTCTTCACAGTTAAAGCGCCTGCAGTCGCAAAGCACGCGCCTTTCAAACCAGAAACAACATTCCCGAGACTGTTTGAAATCTGATCCCATTTCTTGATGCTCTCATTTATAGTTGCAATCTTACTCAACGTTGCATTTGGCGCAAGTTGAATAGCTCTTTTTTCAATACCTATTCGCACAGTTACATTTGTCCTAGTTTCTGTCTTCCATGCCTGCGGAGTTAAAGTGATTCTGGCAGAGCGTTGTACATCAAGACGCTGTAGAACAACAGGCTGTCCACATACTACAATTGATTCACCAATACGCATAGTGGGTCTGAAGTTCCTCTGAGATTCACTAGGACAAGTAGTGCTGACAGTTATAAAATCAGACTCAATGCGTTGAATTGTCAAAGTTCTTTTATTTTTATCAGTGCTTTGTGGAAGTTCATAAACAGTTCCTGCCTTCACAGTCACAGCTTTCGGTCCGATAGCAAGTGTTGCACTAGATTGTTCTCGTGGTTCTTGTATGGAAACAATCCTGATTGTTCTAAATCTACCATTGATATCAACTGCAGAAGCTGCGCGTGAGAAATCAATATGCTCACTCCGTGCAATTTCCTGCCTATATGCTTCACTCTCAGGAGCATTAGGATATGTAGTCACATACATCTCTAGCAAACGCAGACGCTGCTGCTCTTTATTAAGAGTTGTTGCTAACATAATTGCTTCTGCGAGAGCACTTTGCCCATAAGGATTATTTGCCACAGTAGCTTTCTCAGCAGGATAATCGCGTACTATTTGCTCGAACGCCCGTAACGCTTCGCTGAAGTTCCCTTCAACACCTTGAACTCCAAACCACGATTGATCTATGAAAATATCTTCGGGAGCTAAAGAACCTCCTCTCTCAAGCTGTCGATATGCAATCATTGTCTCTTGCAATTGTTTAGTCATAGCATTATTACTAACAAGCTTCCAATCCCCGTTAACCCATTGGTACAGTAAATCAGTTGCAGTCAAATTATATTTCATTCCTTTAATCTCTACAAGATAAGATTCGCCGTTCTTATAAGGAAAGTTCTTCGTCCCATCACTTGAAACAAATAAATTAAATGTTGCAGCCCCCTTAGACCGTAGTTGAAGAACAATTGTCTCTGAAGGGCAGCGCAAAGTCACATTTCCAGTTCCAACACTAGTGTTATCAAGTCTTATACGAGAAACACTACACTGACCATTCAAAATCCTGCTCCCTTCATAAACATCCAATACATCGGTGCTATTGCTGCTTGTAATAGCCAATCTTACTCGAGTTTGACTAGCTTCATATCCAGTATAGTCAACATATAATGCTGCACGGCAATAACTCTCAGGTACAAATATCTCGCGCGACCTTACGCCTTTCTCAACATGAGTCGTAGCAATTTGCCTATCCCCGCTGTAAATTGCAAGGTCTGCACCACGCTCGTCTGCATTTAATAATCGGATAAAGTATCTACCGTTCCAAAAGCTTTGACGCTGACTCTTATCCGACCATTCAACATCATTCTGTTCTTCCAGCACAAACTCAGTTCTCCCAATTCCTAATGCGTTTCCTGCATCATATTCAAGCCGCCCACTTAAATTAACAACTACTGATTCAGGTAATTCGCTCTCTCTTGGCTGCTTTTGAAGAACAATAACTGCATACCCAATATTATTCAGAAGAGGGTCTCCCAACAGTTTATTGCGTGTCGCCAATCCTGCGCGTGCTGGGTGAAATCCAACAGCTACAACACCTTTGGGATATTCCTTATCAAATCCAATACTCTTAATTTCTTTTACATCGAGAAGAGGATTGATTTTTAATGCATCTATCTGACAAAATACAGGCACATTCTGCTCTGCAAGCAAATCACTTCTAACAACAGCAGGTTGGCATCCTGCAGGTGCAACTTGTAAAATAAAGTCTTCTCTATTTTTACATTGTGCAGAATCATCTAGAATAGGCCAGTAAGTATTTGCTTGTGCACCATAGTATGTTTGAAAACTTGGTTGATAACTAGGTCCAGTCACATAAGTTGCAGAGCTATAAACCTGCGCGTTGGCAAAAGCCACGAATAAAACAATAAAAATGCAAATCGAAAAGAACAAAGTCGCATGTCTTCTCATGTAAATACCACCTCTGCTCGTTGCAGTGCAAATGATTCATAGTTCGTCTGGAGCTGTGCTAGTGTGCTAGGTTTAGGTAATGCAGGCACTCGAATTTCCAGAGTCCCTTTTTCAAGTTCTGCAGGAAGAAGATAAGCACTTACACTTCCCCCACCAACAAGAGCAGTATCCACTTTTGTTTCAGGCAAGTTAATATCATAACACTGCTCGTGAGTTCCTCCAAATAATCCTACAAAACCCGAACGAGGTATAGTGGTGCATTCTCTGCTTGTGCTAGCAGGAATTGTGACAGTTGCATTACCATATACATAAACAGTAATATTATACGCGCCCTCGCTAAGACTGACATTCTGTACTTCAGGATAGACAACACTGGTAGCCCCAGGTCCCTCAAATGAAATAAGAATCAATCCATGAGTATTGGCTGCTCCGATAACTTTAACATCAAGATTCAAGGGATATAACCTATCAAGAATAATTGTGCTTTCCTGAGAGTCAACACTAGAGAAAATCTGGCGCTGGGAAGCATATCCTTTTGCACTAACAGAAAGATAACCATTAAGACATCCTGGAATCATTCCTTCAATACGACCTTCAGTACTCTTCCCAATCTGACAAATCTGATCAAAACAAGCATATGTAACTTGTGCTCCATCAATAGGTTTCAGCAACACATCGCGCACATTTACACTCACAGGTTGAGAAGCAAATGCACATATGTCTTCTTGTTCCTTCTCCTCAACAATAGATTGCGGTGATGCTTGTCGGGGAAGATTGTTATCTACTGTCACAACTAGGGGGAATTGAAATAACTCATCTTCTCTCGAAAGCTGCACCATGACTGGATAACTAAAATCATATACAAAATGGTATGGTGTGTAACAAAATCCGAGTACGCCAAGTCCTTGCTGTAAGCCAACTGGTTCAGCAATCATAACCTCCTGTGATGCTCCGGAAATCTCTGTTCTGCTGGGCCATTTAGTAGAATACAAAAAGTTAACATGGTCTTCAACATCATGATCAACAACAAAATACTTATTCTGGCTGTTTTGAAGAGTATAATAGTCTCCCTTCATTTTCACAGCTGCAACATTTGCAGCCAAACCTTCGTGTAATTTTGAAACAACATCTCGAGTTTTCCAGATTTTCGGCGCACAGCTCGTCTCAACACCATCAACAGGAGCATAAAGATACAAAACATCACTTGAATAATTTTCCAGGAAAGAGGTTTTTTGCTCGTACTGGTATATTGACAGAGCTTGACGATAAAGAGCTCCGAATCTGCTAGGCACTTTTATATTATGCGTCGTCCTGCGCGAACTTCCCTCGCTGTCGCTCACAACAATGTTCTGATTAATATGAACCTCGACAATATCTTCATTAATTTTGATATCAACTTTAGACAGACCCATTGTGACATTTACACCCCTATCTTCAAATATAGAGAAGTCACATCTCTGAATTGTCGACTCAATATGTTGCGCAAGTTCATTCTCAATATCTTGCTTCTTAGGCACATTTTCCTTGATTATTCCATTGCTACTAATGTATTGCCAATAAGGTACAGGAAAACCTAAGAAATCAAGCTGTGATGAAAAAGGAGCGTAATCACTGCCAGGAATAAAAGTAGGGGTCTTAATGTATCCTCCCTGTGTTCCAGCAAGAGTTAAAGCTGCGCGCGTTTCTAGAGCAACGCACTCTTCATAATACTCAAATGCCTGATTAGAAACACTCCCTCCTCCTTTGGATCCAAAAAGTTGCCATGCAACTGCTGCAATTCCAATCACAGCAGCCAAAATAATAGCAACAATCACAAAAATACTCATCTGCCCTTTCTTCCATTGAATTGACAAAATCATTTCTTCACCCCGCGCCGTACTCTCTCTCGTATAAGTTCAACAATCTCGCTGTTTATATCCTGTTCCAAATTAACCTTGAACTTTGCCCATAATTCTTCATCCTCAATAAGAAGCAAGTATTTTTTCATGCGCCCTTCTCTCCAAAAAAGTAATATGAAAGACTATAAAAACCTTTCTTATTTATTAAATAAGTTAGTTACTTAGTTACTAAGTAAAATGGAATCTTTAGCACGACGCAAGACAATAATCATAAGTCCACATAATAAAACAAGCATCATTCCAAGATTTATAATAACAGACATATCAGTATTAGCGATAGAAGTACGACTCTCTACACGTAAACGCTCAAGAAGGCCATTATTCCTTAAAACGCTTTCTGAAACATTTACAACAATCCAGGTTCCAATTCCCCCCATGCTCTGCACAGGTTGCATCAAAAGCACCCCTCTATAAATCCCAGACTCTTTACTGACAACGCAAAACGGCACAGAAAAGCTTCCAGCATTTACCCAAACTATCTCAGGATGCTCAACAATTAAACCAATATCTCTAGCTGAAAACACATAATCCTCTAAGTTTTTGCTCGGCTTAGCTGACCAAGCGTTTTGCAAAATAAGTGCATCACGACCATATACAGAAACATCCAAAGAAGTACAATTTAGAGTTTCGGCGGTATTCTGCAAGTATATACTAGGAGGAGCGCTCATTTCTATAGCACAAGCAAAAGGTACAAAAAGTAAAACAAGAATCAAAAAGAACAGTTTGATTAAACCTTTATCCAAAACCATAATAGTCTACACAGCAGTCGCCCAGAACACAACCGTAGCATGATGGTTAGGGATATTCTGAGAGATACTCTCAGTATATTGGCGCAAATCTAATTGTGCATAAAAATAATCATCTTCACTCTGACCAATGGCACGAGGACGGGGAATATTCATTTTAAATAATCCTATTGGCTTAAATTCTTCAGTAGTGCGTCTGGCAAGCATCAAATTAGAAAAGATTTTATCTCTTGTTTCTAGCTGTGGAATAAACTGAACTGCAGTCGTCCCAGTGTTATTGACGACTATCTTAACTCTTTCAGAAACAAATCCAGGACTTACGCTGCCAAAAGAAACTCTCTCAGGAACTTGTACGCGAACAACTGGCGCAAGCACATTAGCATCCACAACCATGCGGTCATTCTGTTCAGCAACAGTCAAGGGCATTAAGATAAAAAGAAGCACTAAAAGCCAATACCTCATAATATACAAAAGAAGTGAATATATTTAAATCTTCACATGACCCTGCCCAGAATCGAACTGGGGCTTCGTCCACGTCAAGGATGCGTTCTACCATTAGACTACAGGGTCTTATTTCTGCAAGCGCGTAACACATATATAAGTCTTTTTCTTGTATACATCACTGCATTGTTTATAGCACACTTTTTGGCAGTGATGTATTAGAGAACTGTGTACAAAAAAAGGCTATAAGTTACGCAGTTCTCTATATCTAAAAAATACAAGTTATAGAGAATTAGCCTAATTTTGTTACTTCCTGTGGCTAATTCTCTAATGGACAATTAGAAAAACAGGGAACACAATCAACCTAATTGTCCATAACGCGCTAATTATAGACAATTCTGTTTGTTGTGTCACGTTTAAACAGAATTGTCTAGACAGAGAATTCAGAACAAAATATGACTTAATCATCAGAATTCTCTGTAATCCATTCGTAAAACTAAAGTCCCTTTCTTAATAAGTTTCTTCATCTCAGTTTCAGTCAGTTTATAAGGAGAATGAAGTAGAGGCCTAAATTCTATAAAATATGGCAATCCCTTGTTATAATCTGCACATTCCACCATACCAAGACCAGTAGGTAATTTCGCAATAAGATTGCTAATAACTGCCCCGTGTCTTTCCCTAACACGTTTGATATCTCCCTCATATCTCGTATGCACCTGTATCTCTGTTCCAATATTTCCCCTTATAGCTCCCTTGAAATCAGTTAATACTTGTGAGACCATAAGAAGCCCAACTCCCCACTTTCTGAACTCTCGAACTGCCTGTTCAAGTCGAATATATGCCTTTCTACCACCATACTTTGGAAGCAATCGATGAACTTCATCAAGCACTAGTAGTGATTGTAATGCCCCAGATTCTGGCAAGTTGGCACGATAAATCTGACTTAAGGTCACATCGATAAATTCATCGACTTTGCGGGGAGTCAATTTATCAAGGCGGAAAACAGTCATACCCTTCATGAAAAGATAATGAGTGATATCCACATGCATTGTCGCGTCTGTAATTTCTATAACTCTCGGATTAAAAGACTGAGGAAGTCCAAGACCGAATTTATTATATCTCTTGCGCATATGTTCATCCGCATTTTTCTTAGCAAATCCAGACCATTGTCCTATCGGATCAAAAACAACAACAGGTAAACCGCGTTTCAATAATTCTTCAGTAATAACCATTCCTGCAATCGTCTTCCCGCTTCCAGTGCCGCCGGCAATAAGTGTGTGTCTGTTCAATTGTGTATAATCCAGATATGCCTTCTCATCGCTGTCAGCAACAATTCCAACATACGCATATTTTGATTGCGGAAGTGTGAAAAAGTCAGGGAAAGGGTATGGGCTGTTTTTCTGCCTCTCTTCATATTTCTTCTTGAGCAATCCTTTTCTAAGCCAAAAAACATAGTAAACCCCTGAAAATATAACAAAAGCAACAACAATAATGCTAAGAAAAAAAGAAATATGTTCTTGCAACCAAGGCGTTGTAATCACGCGTTCTACAGTAATAGGATAGGAGATTACAACAGAGTTTTGAGAGTTGCTAACGTTTACTAAAAAAACATAATTCCCTTCTGGAACAATATCCGACAATCTCAAACGACCTTCAAAAATAAAAGCATTATTACCTTCGACTCTTTCATCTTTCCGCAGGAAACTCTGGTTGCTATTTGCATTAACAATCTCATAAATAAAGATAAAAGGTTCCATATTTTCCAGATTCGCGCGAGTCACATTAACGCTGAAAAGAATAGCTTTGCCAAGAGAGACTTGAGAGCCGCTAGTAACTTGTAAAGAGATGTTGGTAGTTATGCCTCCATCTAAATTAGTCAGTACTCCAGTCAAAGACGATTGAGGGGTGGATTCCAAAGGGAAAGACACACGCCCAAGCGTTGCGATAATTGATGAATTGTACACCCAAAGTGATGTAAAAAACAATAATACTAACGTAAAAACAAATAATGCAATCTTATTTCTTGGCACGTTTAAATCACCATACCCAAAAGTCCCGTCACGTTTATAAACGTTCCTTGCTCTCCACAAATAAGCCTCCATAGCTCAGTCGGATAGAGCATCAGTTTTGTATTGGAAGAAACAGAAAAACTGAGGGTCGAGGGTTCGATTCCCTCTGGAGGCTTTGTGTATGCTGAGTGCAGACGAAGCTTCTAGCCTTCAGAGGTATGAGAACGTAGTTCGAATAAACCTCTGGAGGCTTTGTGTATGCTGAGTGCAGACGAAGCTTCTAGCCTTCAGAGGTATGAGAACGTAGTTCGAATAAACCTCTGGAGGCTTACTCCAACTTTCGCTCTACAAACCTCTCTGCCTTTTTTACCTCTCGTTCAACCTGCTTTACTTCTTTTCTGACAGTGCGCTCAACAGCGCGTCCCTCTTGCTTAATCTTTCTCAGCAACCGCCGAGCCCAAACAAACTCTCCCCCAAGAATGCTTAATCCAATAATTATAGTGAACCATCCGGGTCCAGGAAGAATTAGCAAGGCTATGCCTATAAGAAGAATAGTTGCTCCTACAACTATAATTATAATCTTCCATATGCGTTTAATAGAAGAACGCACTGCTAAAGGCATTGCATTCGTTCTTGAAGAAGTTGTTGAAATTCTCATGGTTCATCCACATAACGCGCCTTGCCGCTCAAGACAAGAAGCGACGAAACCTCGAAATCCAAATTAGCCAGTTCGTCTACATTAAAAGGTCCTACCACATTTCCCTTCATATCAACAAACTGCTCAGTGTTTTGAGTAAAAATAATCATATTCTGTTTTTGATCTGTCTTTCCTAGTTGCTTGTCACCATGAAGTAATCTAGCCAATTCACGGTCTCCTTCCTCAAATATCTTAGTCAATGTATCAAAAGCTTTTCGCTCAAAAGACAACATGTATTCATAATCCCGTTTCATAATACCTGTCTCGCTTGCGACAAACACTAAATTAAGGAGTTTCTTCTTCCTACGCAGAATAAGTTCTTTAAAGAGAGATATAGAATTCTCAAGCTGTTTCTTAGACGGACCCATGTTGTCAAGAAGAAGCAAGTTATCTGTAGGATGTTGTGCTCTTTGCTCCTTTAAAAGAGCCACAACATCAGCTATAATTGTGCTTGGTAGCTGTTGTAGAGTCTCAGAGTACTTCTCACGCCGTAATATCTCATAAAGCTCTGAATAGTTCATCTCATAAAAATACAAAAAAGCTATATAAAGATATAGCTAACAGAAAATAAAAGTAATTGTAGCACGCATCAAATTTATAAATCTCATTCAACTGCTTTCAGCATGTTTGACTTTTTAAGAAAAAAGATTACAGGGTGGCTTGGTAAGAAAGAAAAGAAAATAAGAGAAGAACAGAAGAACAGAAGAACAGAGAAAAAGTCGCAGAAAAACGAAAGCAAAAAGAAAAAAACGAAAACTTCGCTCACAAAAAATATACGCTCAGTTCAGCAACAAAAGACGGTCGCAATACAAACTTTAGAGTCTGTTAAGAAAGAAAAAGTCTTAAGTGCAACGTCTGAGGAAATTTCAACCAATCAGGAGCCTAGCCAACAAAAAGAACAGCCAAAGGAAAATTTCTTCACTCGTCTTGTCAAACGCATTGCTACTTCAAAACTTACTTCTGGACAATTTGATGAGATATTCATGGAGCTTGAACTGACTCTATTGGAAAACAATGTCGCTCTTGAGGCAGTAAACAAAATAAGGGCGCTTCTTGCTGCCAAGCTAGTAGGGAAAGAAACAAGAAAATCAGACGCGCCTGCCTTCGTTCTTACAGTCCTAAAAGAATCAGTCCTTTCTTTATTGATTGAACCTCCAAATCTGCTTGAAAAAATCAAGAGTTCTGACAAGCCCTATGTAATTCTCTTCTTCGGAATCAATGGCACAGGCAAAACTACAAGCATTGCGAAAATTGCTCATTTACTACAGAAAAATAAACTCTCATGCGTTCTTGCTGCAGCAGACACTTTTAGAGCAGCGTCAATCGAGCAATTAAAAACACATGCAGACAGCCTCAAAGTTCCAGTTATAGCATCGCAGTATGGTACAGACCCTGCATCAGTCGCATTTGATGCCATTGCATATGCTAAAAAGAATAATATAAAAGCCGTGCTAATAGACACTGCAGGTCGTATGTACACAAAAGAAAATCTATTAAAAGAAATGGGAAAAATTGTCCGCATTTCTAGTCCTGATTTAAAGTTTTTTGTTGGGGAATCTATAACAGGCAATGATGCAATTGATCAAGCAAGAACATTCAATGACTCAATAGGTATCGATGGAATCATTCTCACAAAAGCAGATATAGATGAGAAAGCAGGCGCAATTCTTTCTGTTTCCCATGTCACAGGGAAACCGATTTATTTCCTAGGTACAGGACAGGGTTATGACGACTTAACACTCTTCACGAAAAAGACAGTCTTGAAAAATTTGGGATTGGAATAACAAATGAAAACTAAACAAAGAAAAAGTCTCTTTTTAGAGCAATTCGGTGACACACCGCAACTTCGCGTCTTAGACTTCCTCATTGATAACCACTTCTTCGATTACCCTATGACTGAAATTGCACGCAGCAGCAATGTTAGTTATAACTCATTAAAGCTATTCTTTAATAAATTTATAGATTCAGGAATCTTAATAAAAACGCGAAGAATAGGAAAATCTGACTATTACAAACTGAATATAGATAATTCATTTGTTAGCAATCTCATAAAACTCGACTGGGTCTTAACAAAAAAGATGCTCAATCCAGAAAAAGAAACAGAAACTATTGCAGTATAATTAGCGACTTCTTATCTTTTCCTCTAGCCTCTCCAGAAAAACCGTCAAAGAAGGATAAACTTTTTTCCGTGCTTCTTGAATAGTAAAAAATCCTGCCTTGTCAACTTCTGGGAATCTAATCTTCTTTCCGCTTCTTGCAGGCCATTCAATCTCAACCCAGCTTTTACACAATAATAATCCAGACCAATCTCCTTCAATAGCCCAGATATTTACTTCTTTCCCATCTTTCCGTTTGATGTTCCCCAACGGCACAAACTCCTCTTTTTTCCTCAAGGAAACATCTATCCCCGTCTCCTCTTTCATCTCTCGCATCGCTGCATTCAATAGCTCTTCCCCTTCTTTCGCTTCTCCTTTCGGAATATCCCAAGCTTTTTCATCTTTCCCTGCCCAGAATGGTCCTCCAGGATGCACAAGAAATACTTTAACTCCTTTCTCAGTTTTCTTCCACAAAAGAATGCCTGCACTTCTGCGCACCATAATAGCTCTTTACATATGATATATTAAAATCTATCCTACCACAATAGGATAAAGAACATATCCAATTCCAATAGTCACACAGAATACAAAATAGATTATTAATATAACTCTATATTGTTGCATCCGCTTATCATAATAATAAACGCTCTTTTTTGAAAGTATTGCCCGAATCAATCTGCTTTCAGAGCTATTCCATCCTTTGCTGGCAAAAAGAGAGTTCGGTAAATCACGAGACTGCTCAGGATATGAAATTCGGATATAACTCAATATTATGCCACTCAACAAGTACCATCCTGCAAATAGCGTAGCACATAACATTGCTCCAATAGCAAAATAAGTTATCCCAACCATCAACAAAAAAAGGATGTATTCTATTTAAACATTCTCCGCAATCCACTATGAAGAACATACCTTCGGTAGCGTGGAAACCGCAACTTTATTAACTCTCGTTTTGCTTGTTTTTTGATGTTAGAAAAGCTATCCTCTGTATTAAAGAAAACAACTGACAAGATAGCCAATGCTATCTTTCTCGACAAAAACCTTGTCGACCAAATCATTAAAGACCTCCAACGAGCTCTCATAGAAGCAGACGTCAATGTATCGTTAGTATTAGAAATCACGCAAAAAATCAAGAAAGCAGCACTTGACGAACGCATCGTTGGATTAGAGAAGAGAGAGCACATAATAAAACTCCTTCATGATGAACTCATCGCCCTGCTGGGAGAAAAAAGAGAGATAAAACTCTCTACAAAACAAAACGTTTTCATGCTGCTGGGGCTCTATGGTCAAGGAAAATGTGTACATGGGGAAAGTAAAATACAATTAACAAGTGGGGATATCCCAAAAATAGAAGAACTATATAATAAATATGCAAAAAGGCTAAATTGTGAAAAATTAGAAGATGGATATATTATAGATATAAAGAAAGAGAATCTATATGTCCCTTCATTTAATTCATGTAATCTTAAAATAGAAAACAAAAGAGTAACTCATCTGTGGAAGCTATATAAAAAAGAACTCTATGAGTTAAGCCTTGATAATGGAAACAGTTTCACAATAAAAGTTACCCCAGAACACCCCTTCTTTGTTCTGCGAAACAGTGAGGTAATACAAATAAGAGCCGATGAAGTAAGGGATAGTGATTTTATAGCAACACCTCGTGAAATATGTGTAGAGGGAGAGCTAATAAGTTTAAAGGATAAACTAAAAAAACTTCCATTATCAGTTTATCTGACACCGTATGAAATAAAAAAGATTATTGAATCCAAGAGAAAATCCATAAAAGAGATTAACAATGAACTTAATTTCAAAAAAAGTTATTGTGATTTAACTCTAGATCTAAAAGAAGGTAAAATACCAATTGAATTAGTAGATAACTTGCCTAATATAATAATTACAAAAGAAAAGAATGCTCATAGATTTATTGCAATACCCACATGCATGACCTCAGATCTTGCAGAGTTTTTAGGATATGTAACGGGTGATGGAAATATAAGCGAAAAATATATTCAAGTATCTAATGAAGATACTGAAGTAATAAAAAGAGTCTGTGAATTATCTAAAACGTTATTTAATATAGAAGCAAAAGTAAATTATGCAAAAAGAACAAAAAAGATGTATGATATTAGGATTGTTTCTACTACTTTAGTTAAAATATTATCAATATTTGGTCTCTCTCCAGGAAGAAAAGGAAGAATGCTACGAATACCTGAAGAAATTACAAATTCTACGAATGAAGAAATAAGGAAATTCATAAGAGCATATTTTGACTGCGATTCATCTCCAGCAAAGATGCAAAGATGCATCGAAGTGGTATCAGAAAGCCAGATTCTAATTCAACAAGTGCATATGCTTCTTAAAAGATTCGAGATTACATCAAGCATATCAAGAAAACGTGTCAACAATATATTCTATTATAGACTAACGATACGAGCCAGGCATGCTGAGAAATATGCAGAAAAGATAGGGTATCTTATTATGCGAAAAAGTGAAAGAATAAAAGAATATGCGGCAATAGGTGTCATTCAGGGATGTGGAAATCAAGATATGATCCCTATAGGAAAAGCGCTTAAAGAATTTAGAGAAAGTTTAGGTTTCTCAATAGGAGAAATACAAACAAATGCAGTTTATAGTTACGGAACCTATGAAAAAAAGGGTCTTATTTCCAGAGAAAAATTAAAAAAACTATGTGCATATTATAATCTAAAGAGAAATGGCGTATATTATCAGCTTCTTGAAAATATAAGTAGTCATGTTGAAATTAAATCAAACTATAATAATCCATTTATCAATGGAGTGCGAAAAAATCTAAATGATGCTGGTCTAATAGAGAAAGAAAAGGAACTTATTCTCTCAAAGAATGGCCAACATTGCTTACAGAAGATCAAAGAAGCAAATCCTAGGCTAATAATAAAAAGACTATCCTCGCTAGCTGAATCGAATGTTTGCTGGGTACCTATAAAAAAGATAGAAAAGATTAATAATGACAAAAGATTTGTTTATGATCTGACAGTAGAAGATAACCATAGCTTTGTAGCAGAAGGTTTTATAGTTCATAACACGACAACCATCGCAAAACTTGCATCCTATTATGCAAAGAGAGGAAACAAAGTATGCGCAATAGGTCTTGACGTGCATCGACCAGCAGCATCCGAACAGCTCAAACAGCTCTGCGATAAACTCAATATCAAAGCATTCATCTCTTCGGAAGAAAAAGACCATAAAAAAATCTGGAAGAAATACTCTGATGAAATGAAAGATTACTCTCTAGTAATTATAGACACAGCTGGGCGTGATGCGCTTTCTTCAGACCTCATTAAAGAAATCAAAGATATTGCAAAACTTGCCAAGCCCACAGAGACTTTTCTTATTATGTCTGCAGATGTCGGTCAGACTGCAAAAAAACAAGCGCAGGCATTCAAAGAAGCAGTAGACATTACTGGAGTAATTATCACCAAAATGGACTCCACTGCAAAAGCCGGAGGAGCATTAACTGCTTGCGCAGAGATACGGGAGCCAGTTGTCTTTATTGGAGTCGGTGAGAAACCCTCAGATTTGGAGACATTTGACCCAGAGTCATTTCTTTCTCGTCTCCTCGGTCTCGGCGATTTAAATTCACTGATGGAAAAGATACAGAACGTCGTCGACAAAGATAAGATTGTAGAGCAGCAGAAAAAATTAAATGAAGGAAAATTCACGCTCGATGATTTTGCAGCGCAGTTAGAGTCAATAAGCAATATTGGCTCATTTGATAAGTTACTCTCACATTTGCCGGGATTTGGAAACTTTAAAGAAAAATTCGATGAAACTGCTATCCAAAAACAAGAGAACTTAACTAAAAGCTGGAAAGTCGCAATCAAGTCAATGACTCACGCAGAAAAAGAGAATCCCGAGATCATCGAAAAACAGACTTCTCGTCTCCAGCGTATAGCAAAGGGTTCTGGCACTTCAACATCGAATGTTCGTGCCTTGATAAAACAATATAAACTTTTAAAAGAAGTTATAACCTCGGGTATGGACTCAAAGATTGCTGAGCAAGGAACCCTAGACCAAAAGACAATGATGAAACTCGTCAAGAAATTCGCAAGAAAAGTGAGGTTATAAGCAATGAAAATATACATTCAATCACAGATACCTCATGATACCTTCTTCTCTTCAGATCTTTCAGGCAGAATATTAAATGAATATATTGCTCATCTTCCTCTAATAACTAAGTTCTGCAAAGAAAATAAGGCAAAAGTTAGAGGTTTAGAAGTGATAAATGAAAGAGGGTATGAAGAACTCTTGTGCGTATTCAACGACGACCTCGGCGGATATACGGTAGATGGAATAAGAGAATCTCTTGCATAATAAAAATGTCAAAACAAAAACTCATCTCCCAAGCCGCAGAAGCAAAGATATTCCTTATCAAAAACAAGATTATGAAGTGTCGCATTCCTAAAGGTTATCGCTTCCCTCTTCTTGATGAAAAGCTCAGACGACAAAGAACAAGAAAAGAAGCGAAGTTACTGCAAAAAGCAGCATTGCTGATTCCTGTCCCTAAAATCCTCGCAGTTGATGAAAACAATAGCATGCTCGAACTTGAATATATCAAAGAAAAAAAGATTTCTGAATCTCTAGACATTCTATCAACACAAAAAGCATTGGTTATCTGTAAACTAATCGGTACACAAATAGCAAAACTCCATGATGCAGGCATTATCCATGGAGATTTAACTACCAGCAACATGATATTTGCAAACAAAAAACTCTATATCTTTGATTTTGGTCTTGGTTTTGAATCATATAAGATTGAAGATCGTGCAGTAGACATTCACTTAATAAAAGAAGCATTCGAAGCAAGACATTTTGTTCGCGCATCGGCATATTTTGAGGCAATGGTTAAAGGTTATAAAAAGAGCGGGAAAGCAAAAGAGACGCTGCAACGCCTCCAAGCCGTTGAAAAAAGAGGGCGCTATAAACAACAGTTCTGACTTATTCGGAATAAAAATACCAGAAGACTACAATTCCAATAAGCAATATGATAACTAATGCTCCTAAAATAATCTTCAACGACAAATTAGGTGTGCCTGACTCCTCTCCATCTTTTTCACCTAAAGAAGATTCAGCAGTACTCTCATTAATAGAAACTACCGATTCAGAGTTACCCGTGGTATATCCAAAACCATCCCCATTATTAGTTAAAATAGGAGGAGACGCAGGCACTGTAAGAGCACTGGAAGACTGGGATGCCTGAGAATCTTGCACGCTCTGAGAAGTCCGAACTACAACGTGAGGCTGCTCAAAAAGAACAGTTGCAAGGTTATGTTCGGGAGATAATGAACCAACTTCAATGATAACAGGATGCCTAATATCTCCATCTAAAAGAAGAGAATATGGTCTGCCTAAAACAAGAGCATATGTCTTCCCGAGATAAGTTAGTACTAAATGAGATTCTTCAATGCGTTGTATAATCAAAATTGGTTCGTCAGGTTTATCGGAGAATACCACTCCGTCTCCTTCATATATTCGAAGTGAAACTCCACTTACAAGTTTATTTTCAGATAATTCATGAGTAATAAGTTCATGAAGGGGAATTGTAATAGTGTCTGGCACAGTTGGAGTAAGAGAAGGAGCAGGCACTAATTTAGGAACAGGCACATTAGAATGAGACGCTAAAGTTAATTGAACTGGCCCTATTCTACGAGAGTTACCGACTAAATCTACAACATAAGCGACAAGCGCATATTCTCCATAAGGCAAAGAGAGATTACGATAAAGTGAAGGTCCTCTATTTCCACCACGACCGCGCTCTACTCCTACTTGAGAAACACTAAACTCAAGACGGGAAATATCTCTAGCAGAAGAACTTACGTTAAGTTCAATGAAATCCTGCTGAAGAACAGAACCTGAAACAGGTGTTGGAACAACGAAAGCCAAATCTGGAGCAGTTTTATCTACACTAAAAGAAGTCCTGTCAGTTATATTTCTTCCAAATATATCACGACCTCCGACAAGCCAAATAAATGCGCCTTCTCCAAATGAAAGTCCTGTAACATTCATACCACAGGTAATGGTCGTGTTTGTTAAGCCATTATCAAGAGAATACCAACAAGTACTAAAGCTTCCAATAAGAAGATATTGCAGATTCCCTAGCGATTTATTGTAAAGTGTACTTCTTGGTTCTAAAATAATAATATGAGAATCAAGTGTAGGGACCGATGAATCGACAGGAGGGACAACTAACGGAGCCTCAACAACGTAAGTTTGCATCTCTCCACGTTTTAGGTTTCCAATACTATCGAATGTCTCCCAAAAATATTGGTGGGATCCAACATCCAGATTAGATACGCGCACCAAATATTTTCCATTATCTAAAGAAGCAGGATGTTCTTGTCCATCAAGCACAAGAGTTACAATAGAAGCATCATAGACATTAACACTAAAAGTATATTGCTGCTCATCTCTGAAAAGAGCAGGGGATGTAGGAACAACAGACATACCCCCAATATTTGGAGGGATACTATCGACAAAAAAAGTTATGTCTTTTGTATGAACACGAAGCAGCTCATCCTGCAAGAAGATACTCCAAATATTCATACCCTCGGCACTATTTATGGAAGTAACATTCATACCGCAAACAAATGTGATGTTTGTCGCACCCCCATCAAGAGAATACCAACATGAGCGCAAAGGAGGTCCATTGTAATAATAATTAAGCCCGAGAACATTGTGAGCATAATCTCTGCCTTCAGGGGTTAAAATCCGTAATGTAGCACGTGGAAGCGGCACAGAAATGAAGTCCAATTTCTGAATACCTAACTTTTGAGCTGGAGAATCTGTCGGAAACGTGGACTCTCCTGCAGAAGTAAAAAGAATCCGTGGATTCTCTGTTGTTGAATGTATATCATTCCCAGTTCTCTCTCGCCAATCATTAAATGTGTACTTATTATGCACACCCCAATCAAGGTAATCATAAGAAAGCAGCAAAGCCTTACTGAAATAAACTGTGTTTTCTAATTCGTTAATGTTCTGTCTTTTATACCATTCATAATCGTCTTCTTCCAATCCTATATTAGGAGATATGCCATTTGTAAAATCATTGTCTTTATCATATGCTGAAAGATGGACATTATAACTACGAAGCTGATTGAGTGGGTGTGATGCGGAATGAGGAGCAAATTTTTGACTAAAATCAACATTTTCTACAATGCGACGAAAAACAGGATTAGGCTTTCGCGTACCGTAATATATGTTATTATCTGCAGTATTACGAATAAAAACAAGTGGATTTGAAGGCAAGCTATACGATGTCTCCTCGCCAAAAACTATAGGAAATGAAACATTCAAGAAGATATTTTTTGAAACCTGTACATCGGTTTGCCTACTTCTCACTTTGAACTCTTTTTCGCTGGCCTGCCAGTTTATAATCGTGTCAACAACAATAGCCTGATAAAGATTTGAAAAGAGATTATTCTCTATTATAACAAACGGTGAAGACTGAATATTAATCGCTTTTTTAAGAGTATTGTTCTCTCCTAAAAATAAATTGTTTTTGATAAAAATTGGACGTGTAACAGACCCAGGAGAAGTCTCGATTGCAAGCCCATCATTCCAGAATACATTTCCATCTATTAAGTGCCCTGCACCAATGTAGTTGTCCCAATTAATCTCCACTTCTCCACGTTTAATTTGTTCTACTATATTCCAGCCGTCTCCAGTAAAGTCTAACCACAATCCAATGCTTGCACCATCATCCTGAAAAAGGTTATTGTGAATTGTAAAATTAAAAAGAGGTGCAATAAGTTTCATGCCTCCCGCATTCCACGCGAGATTAAAAGGTCTCTGACTATTTCTACGGAAAACATTTCCTTCATAAGTAATATTATTCCCAATTAAACCAGAGCCAGTATTGCCGTTATATGAAAATGTCGAGTTAATAATACGACAATAGTCACAGCTACCCACCGCACCTCGAAAAGCATGATATGAAAGGTCTACATTCTCAAGTTTACCATATGGGGAATTAAACATAAGTCCTCCATCATGACCGTTATAATAAGAACCTCCCTCGTAATCAAGCATGCTATTACTAAACCGAAATGAAAGATTAGCAATTAAAACAATTTTATGAACATAGGGTCCAAGAAAGCTCACATAATCTAAGGGTATCTCAATTGGCAAAGAATTGGCATCTCGTCCCCGAAGTTCAGAAGGCAACTTTACATAAAGAAGTCCAAAGTTTTCGCTTGAGATACGATTATCATAATAAGCATATCCTTCAGGCATACTCTGATAGTCTTTGTAATAAAGAGAAGCACTTGTATCAAGAGGGTTACTTGCACCCCTATAAGAACGAACCGCAATTTGTGATTCATTAGCCTGCCTAAGAATAACAGGTTTAGAAATCTCTGTATCGAAACTGTCAATAAAGACAGATTGGGGGGTTTGTAAGAATTCTGCCTCTGGAGAAGAACCTGTAGAGAATGCATCGCTGAAAAAAAAGTTTTTCTTTTGGAGATAAAGTGGAAAATTCTTTTCAAGATACTCGCGCCAATTTAATACCCAAACAACACTATTATCGGAAAGAGTTCTCTTTTCCCATCCACTTGGACGCTCTGATGCATAAATCGAAGCCAGTTCATCTGGATAACTAGATACAGTAGTAGGTCTGTCCATGGTTCCATCAAGATACCCTTCATAAGCAGAACCATCTGGTCTCGTAATCGGCAGTTTTAAACTATCATATCTATGAATGCCTCCGCGTAAATACAACCGCTCCCCTCCTTTAAAATGAACTGTTTTTTTCGTATCTAAAGCACGTTGAATTGTGCACCACGGTTTGTTCACACTACCCTCATTGCTATCGCTACAGGGCGCGCACTTTCCTTCAGGATCAACATAGTAATCAATGCTCTCGGCAGGATAAAGATCAGTGCATTTTCCTGCTTGAACTTCACGTACTGCTCCTTGCCCAATCATAGTCTCGTCATCTTGAAAAGTATCATATCCCGTAATATATAATCCCAAATAAAGAATAAGTGAGATGAAAAGAATAAATGCTAAAGCTAATACCTCTTTTCTCATCTTATCCAAACAGCAAAGAGGTTTATAAAAACTTCTTATAGCTAACGACATTAACATCTGACCGTTCTGTCGTTAGCTATCAAAGGAAAGACGTACATTATTGGTTAATTACTTATGTCTTTTACTATAAGTACTAAGTCAAGTTGCCAACGTAACATTTCTTATTCATAAACTCTTGCGCTTTCTGAGTTATGCTTGAGTTTTCTGTTTCAGACTCAACCTCGATAACCGCCAGTCCGTTCATACTCAAGAGAATAAGCAAAAAAAGGCTAAGAAAAACACTCTCTTCATCTAAAATGTATAGAAAGAAAGTTTATAAAGATTTATTTGTCAGTAATCAGATAGCCCTGTCGTATAGTGGTCAAGTATACGGGCCTTTGGCGCCCGTGACCCCGGTTCGAATCCGGGCAGGGCTATACACTCGGATTCCTTATCATCCGAGTCCGGGCAGAGTTACAAGAATAAAATGGATAAAAATACTCCAAAAGTTTTGTATCATGGTTCACCTTTAAAAAAAGAAATCTTAATCCCAAAAAAAGCCACAGGATTAAACAGAAAAGAAGATAAATTGAGCGCAGTGTATGCTACAAGATTAAAAGAATTTGCAATCGTCATGGCAATCTTGTCTTCTTCTGGAATAAAGAGTAAGACAATAATAAACATTAAAGGCAAAAGAATCAATGGGATATTCTCTGAAGGAGAGATTAAGTCTGAATTTGTTTATTTATATTATTTAAGTCCGAAATCATTTAGAAATATTCCAAAAGGCTCTCATCAATATTGTTCATTTGAAGAAGTTAAGCCAATAAGAATTGAAGAAATCCCTGTCAAAGATTATATTCATTTAATTCTGAAGAATTCTGGGTTGAAACCCAGAGGTTCCTTGAGTCGTTAGAAACTTCCAGTTTCTGAGCGCATTCAAGAACAAAAGTTCTTGGTGTCTTCAGACCTCGAAACATCAAGAATCTGCTGATTCTTGACTGCCGTCAAGGACGTAGTCCTTGAAGATTCGTTTGCTTACTCCGAGCTAAAGCCACGGAGCGTGCGCAAATGAATTTTCTCAGTGTCAAATCTTAACGCCAGAATCCTTGGGATTTTTAGAGTGCTGGTCCATTTCTCCAGCAGCAAGACAATCAAAACATGGTCCGATGGTGCCATCTTTACCCATAATTCTCTTTTTGCCCTGACATTTTGGACAGGTCGCTTTTAATTCCATAGATTCAGGGAGAAAAAGCTCCTTTTTAACGTTTTGTACACTCAAGAATCTCATAATTAAAATGGTGATTAGCTAAATTCCGCACTAAAATCCCATCCAAACAAGATTATAAAATCATTTAATTTATTACCATATCTACTCAATAACGTCGATAAATCTCATACAAAAGATAATTATGTTCATATTTATTTATTAAAGTTCGCTTTTTTTCTGTATAAACATATTTTTTGAAATTTTATCTTATATATCCATCATAAAACTGGTTCGTTAAATATCTAATCACCTTAAAATAAGTTAAGAGACCTATAGCAAGACCATAGTGCATCAGGAGAAACTGAAGCACTAAATCGGATTTTTATTACAGATAATTACGTCAAGAATGCCCAACTCTTGCATTCTTGAGCGCGATCAAGGATTCGTAAATACTTGACGTCTCTTCAACCAGACTCTTGCTCAGGTAAACATAGACGCGTTTCTTATCCCAAAGGCAAGACCTTGAGGTATTGAGGAAAAAATCGAGAGCAGACAATTTAACCATTCTTAAAGTGTGCCAATTCTTGCTTCTTTTTTGCAATACCAAAGAACCTAATTTCACAGAGAGCGAGAGGATAAGTTTTCTTGAGCTTCAAAGACAAATCTTTCTGAATCTTATTTGAAATCAATTCAGTAAAAAGCTCCTTAACTGTTCTAGTTGTTGCATAAGCCGTAAGATATTCTCTCGCGCGGTTTCTCAACCCTCGTCTTATTGCCCGTGAAACTTTGTTTCTTGTAATCATAAAAGGCTTGATGACGACTGCTGCGTCCTTGCATGAAGTTTCGAACGAGTCCTCAACATAATCCGTGCCCTTGCGTACCATTCGCCGAATGTAAGAACCAACTAGTTCTAAAGTCACTGGTTCAGCCTGCAATTCAGAACCATCGGTAGTAATACGCATTTTTAAGACAAAATTCTTGCCGCGCAAGCTTCTGGTTAAATCTAGCATGATTGTTTTACCGTGAAGCTCCTGAGCAGAAGCAGCGTAAAGAGAAATCTTTGTAGAAGTCATAGGGGCCCTTACTTCAAAGAAAGACTTTTTCGCTTCTTGTTTTTTTCCTGACTCGACCATTATCGCGCGATTTTCTCCCCGACCTCAATTCTTGAAGATCGAATTGCTTGTGCAATTCCTTTCATTTTATTACAGGCAGTACACTTATAAACTATAGTAATACGTTTAGTTAGCTTAGTCTTGCGTTTCCAAGATTTTACAGCAGGCTTACTGAACCTTCCAAGATTACCATATCCTGCGCGATATCCTCGCGCTTTTACTCGCGATGTTGACCAACGAGAAAGCGGATGAGTTGCAGATCTTGAACGCTGTTTAGCAGTGGCGACTGTCTGTTTAGTATGTTTTCTGCAATACGGACAATATCTTCGGGTTTCTTTCGGAAGTTTCATAGTGAGCCCCGTAGTGAGCTATGAAGCTCAAAAACCTCAAGAACTAATAGTTCTTGACGGTCTCGAGAACCGAAGGTTCTCTTAGTTTCTTGTTTTTGTTGTTTCATTAATATATAGGTCACTAAACTCACCTTCCACCGACCGATGAGGGGAAGGGTCAAAGCTAAAGCGTATGTAAACATACGTTATCCAAACAGCGTACAACTGCTTTTTAAAGCTTGTGTTCACTAAACTTTTTGCGTTTTCTGTGTAAAATAGGGTACAGCCTACGAGGAAAAGTGCAAAAGTTTAGGTTCAACTCAACAAAACTCCAATCTATAGTGAATTCTGTTAATCAGTATAATCTTTGTACAGAATTCTCGTGATGGATACGTCAAGAATCTTCGATTCTTGAGCGCACTCAAAGACCCATGTCTTTGATGATTCTGAAAAAGAAGACAAATCAACAGAATTATCCATAATAAATCAATACAACCACAAGCCTTTTAAAACACCTGAACCACACAAATAACATGACAAAAGAAAAATCTCCTGCTTCTGAGCAAAAAGCTGAAAAGCCCTCTTGGTTGATAATAAAACCTGCAGAAGTAGAAAAGATTGTACTTGATATGCATAATCAGGGCATTGCCCCGGCAAAAATTGGAGTAATCTTGCGTGACAAACATGGCATTCCAAAAACAAAACTAGTTGGAAGGAAAATTAAAGCGATTATTGAAGGAAATAAATTAACATTTCCGACAGAAATAAATCAAGTGCAAACAAGGATAAAGAATCTTGAACGCCATAGCGCCCAACATAAACATGACTATACTGCAAAACGCGCTCATATGAAAAAACAATGGATTGTTAATAAACTCACAAAAATTGGAGATTAAAGTTCGTAAAAAAGAGGATGTTAGCAACTATTCAAAATGCAGTCTTGAGTATTGATAGGTTAAGCAAAGAGAAACCTATTAAAATTATCAGTCACTATGACACAGATGGAATTACTTCTGCAGCCATTGCTTCCAGAGCTTTCCAACGCTGGGGAAAGAAGTTCTCGCTGCAAGTTGTAAAGGGTCTCGAAAAGCAATTCATTCGTGAATTACCTGAAAATCAAGTGCTCATATTTCTTGATTTAGCATCAGGCTCTCTGGAATATTTAAAAGATAAAAAAACAGAAGTATTCATTTTCGACCATCATGAAATAGTGCAGGAAATTCCTGCAAATGTAACTATGATAAATCCCCTTCTTTTACAGCATGAACCGATTTCCGGTGCAGGCATTGCATACCTTCTTGCTAAAAAAATATCTCCGCAAAATACAGATCTTGCACATCTGGCAGTTATAGGCATGGTTGGCGATGTTTTAGAAAGAAATCTTGGAAAAGTATATGACGACATTCTGAAAGATGCCGATGCAGTGATTAAAAAGGGGCTTCTGATTTACCCATCTACACGTCCTCTAGATAAGGCTCTGGAGTATTCATCGAACCCATATATCCCGGGAGTAACAGGCTCATATCTGGGGGCACTAGACGTTCTTCGCGAAGCAAATATTCCAAAAATTAATGGAAAATACAAGTCACTTTATGAACTAACAAATGAAGAGATGGGCAACCTTGTCACTACAATCATGCTTCGTTATACTGGAGATAGAAACCCTACAGACCTTATAGGCAACCTCTTTCTAATTAAGTTTTTCAATAAACTTGAAGACGCGAGAGAAATATCTGCATTGATAAATGCATGTAGCCGCATGGATTATCCAGCTACAGCCCTGGGCTTCTGTCTTGGAAATAAAAAATACAAAGAAGAAGCAGAAAGAATATACATAGAATATAAACAGCACCTCGTCGCCGCACTCAAGCACGTTGCAGAGTCAGAAAATAAGATTACTGGTAAAAATTATACTATAATTAACGCAAAAGATAACGTGAAAGATACAATTATTGGCACAGTCGCTTCAATTATATCTAATTCTCCGGCTTATGCTCAAGGTACTGTCATAATCGCCTTGGCATATAATCAAGACAAGATAAAAGTCTCTGCTCGTATTGCGGGTCGCAACGGTCGCAATGTACGCGATGTCCTGCATCAAGTAGTAATCCATTTGGGTGGAGAAGTAGGGGGGCATCCTGCTGCAGCGGGGTGTATGATAACGCGTGACAAAGAAGAAGAGTTTATTACAGAACTCAAAAAAGTGCTCGAAATAGAATTGGTAAAGGTTTAAAAGACCTACATGCTCTCCAAAATATATGAAAGGTCAAAAATTTTTGAAGCTCGCATGCCCACGATGCAGTCATACTCAGTTGGCGTACACAAGGTCATCATATGAATCTAAATGTAGTGTATGCAATTATCTACTTATAAAAAGCACGGGAGGAAAAGCTAAAATTAGAGCGCGTGTAAAAGACATACTATGGAATTAAGAGAAGATGAAGTTGTTATGTGCACAGTGAAAAGCATAGAAGGAACCACTGTATTCCTTGAAATTGAAGGAAACGGCACAGGGAGTATGGCAATGTCAGAAGTTGCTGCAGGACGCATTCGTAATTTAAGAGAGTATGTATTCCCAAAAAAAAAAGTAGTGTGTAAAGTTCTTAAGATAGCAACCGATGGTCGCATAGAGCTATCTCTAAGAAGGGTTACAGGCAAAGAAAGAGAAAAAGCGCAAGAACAATATAAAAAAGAGAAAACATTTACCAGCCTCTTAGGTACTCTTATCCCAAATGCTCATGAAGTAACAGTCGCAATTAAGAGCGAATATAGTCTTGCAGATTTCTTTGATAAGATAAAGGAAGAACCCTCTCTGCTTGAAAAATTCATCAAAAAAGAACAAGCACTCAGGCTTTCAAATATGTTGGCAGAAAAAGAAGAACGCGAGAAACATGCCAAAAGAATATTTATGCTTAAAGCCAGCTCAGATTCGGGACTTGAAGATATAAAAGATATACTCTCTCTACCGAACGTAGAGATACATTATCTTGGCTCCTCATTATTCTCCATTGCCGCCATTGCCTCAAATTTTAAAGAAGCAAACACAAAAATCAATGCAGCGTTGGAGCAAATTGAAAAGCACTCGAAAGAAAAAAAAGCACACTTTGAGATAAAGGAAAAATGAAACTTCGTAAATGCTCAAATCACATTCCTGTATGCTACACACTCAAGTCATGCTGCCCACAATGTTCGCAAGCAACGAAAGAGGCACATTATAAGTTTATAAGGCTCAAAGATGCGCATATTCTACATGATGAAAGATCCTCAAGAAAGCTGCAAAGCTCTAACAAATAGATTAAACTGCTCTCCTAAAGACATAGTCATTGAAGAAGCAAGGCATTTTTCTGTTTGATAAAGAGCTTTCTCCAACTACAAATTACAGGTTTTTGGAAGAAAAGCAATTTAATCCTACAAATACGTTTATTTATGGCAATAAAATAGTAATCGTCACTTGGGGAACCCCTGTAACCGCAGTGATGATAAAAAATAAAGACATTGCAGAAACGTATAGAAATAATTTTGAGCATTTATGGGGTCTTGCATCAAGAAAGTGAACAATAAGACCTCTCGTCTGGGCATTCTCTCATCTTGAACAAACGTTGAACTCGTTGTAGACATAAAATGCGAAAGATTTAAATAGTATACTCTCAAGTATACTAATGTAAAGTATACTCAATCATGGCAGAAAAACAATTTAAGAACCGAGTGCAGGAACTGAATCTCTTGAATGAGTTGTACGAAAAGAATACTGCAAAGCTTATTGTCCTCTATGGACGAAGAAGAGTGGGTAAAACAGAACTTTTGAAAGAATTTCTAAAGAGACACAAGGGACTGTATATTCTTGCCCGACAAGAATCAGAGGCAGAACAATTAAAGAAAATAAGTTCTCAAATCGCTGAATATTATCAAGACAATGTTCTCATGCTTAATCCTTTTACCAACTGGGATGCACTCTTTCAATATCTTTCAGAAAAGCCGCGAATACCTATCGTGTTTGATGAATTTCCCTATATCGTTCAATCCTCAAAGAAAATTACAGGAATTCTGCAAGATTATTGGGATAACAAACTTCTCCAAAAGAACACGTTCTTGATTCTTTGTGGATCTTCAATTAATATGATGGAACGACTATTAGGAAGCAAAAGCCCATTGTATGGAAGAAGAACAGAGCAGATACTTCTTGAGCCGCTGAAATTCAATGATGCCTGCTTATTCTTTCCCGAGGGTCTCGACTTCAAGGAAAAAGTGCTGCGCTATGCTATTCTCGGAGGCATGCCTGCATATCTCCTGGAATTTGATTTTAAAAGAAACCTCCGAGAGAATATTATGAATAACATTGCACAAAAAAACAAGTTCTTGTATCAGGATGTCCTTTTTACTTTGCGGGAAGAGCTGAAAGAGCCAAGAAATTATTTCTCCATTCTGTACTCTATTGCCAAGGGAAACAGCAAATTAGGCAACATTGTCAATGACACTGGATTAGAAAAATCATTTGTCAACAAGTATCTCGGTGTCCTCATCGACTTACAGCTTGTTGAAAGAAGAGTTCCTATTACAGAAAAGAACTCAGCAAGAGCAAGAAATGGCATTTATCTTTTAAAAGATAACTTCTTTAAGTTTTGGTTTAAATTCATCTTTGAAAACCAGGAATATGTTGAACAAGGAAAACAGGAGAAACTTGTTGATGAGAAAATCCTGCCAGAAATTCAGAGTTTTGCAGGCAGGATATTCGAAGAGGTTGCTCTTTCTAAAATGATTCACATTGAAAAATACCAAGATTACTTATTTGGCAGATGGTGGGATAAACAGTCTGAAGCAGATATTGTCGGCATTGATAAGCAGCACAAAAAAATACTCATTGGAGAAGTTAAATTCAAGAAACTTACGAAGACTGAAGTCCATGAAATAAAAGGTTCTTTGAAGGAAAAAGCTCAAAAAATAAACTCTTTTGGATTTGAAGAGAAACTAGCGATTATTTGTTTGGATTGCGAAGTTACAGATCCTGAAGTAGAAATTATCAGGCTCGGAAAGTAGTCTGTTATTATTTATAACTATATCGAGGGAAATAAGTTTTCGGAAGTTTTTCACTCGATAGATAGGAAAAGAAAGATACGAAAATTAATTTCTTTTCCTATAAATATAGTGGCGGATTAAAGTATTTGACCAGAAACCACCACTACGTCAGGAACCTACCGTTCCTGAGCGCACTCAAGGATTAAAAATACTTGATGTATTCAAGGGATGTCAGAAACTTTCAGTTTCTGAACACTTCGAAAACCAATGGTGTTCTCAGCTTAAGAGATTCAGTCAAAAATGTAAGTCCCGTGCTATAATTATATCTTCTTCGCCTGCTTCCACAATAATTCAATGTAACAACGCCCCCACCATCTTCTCAAAATTCCACGCAAAAAGAACAGCTCCTGAAATGTGATCACAATAATGATAAATATGAGGCGTTACCTGTAAGTCACTTCTTCTTCCAGATTCGATAGTAAACGCATCAAGAAGCTCTCTCCCCCGACATGAAGGAATCATAATATCATGCGTCGCAAAAGAAATAACAACTCTGCCAGAAATATTTGGAACATAAGCAAGAGGATCATAGAGTGCAAGTTTATTTCGATAATCTTGCAATGAGTATCCCTTTTCCTTTGCTTGAACCGCTTCTGGACGCGTAGTATGACTTTCAAAGATACATTCTGCAAGTTTACTTCTAGGAAGAGCAAGAATCAGACGTTTCGCACCGAATTCAGCGGCAAATCGCGCTGCCTGACAACATCCAATACTTTCCCATATTCCCCGTCAAACCCTGCTTTCACTTTAAGCTTACCCTCACGATTCAAAAGAATCAACTCAATCAAACGCTCTTGCACACTCTTCTTCTCCAATTCCTCTTTCCCAGCTTCCAATAAAATCTTAAACTCATTCCCAAAGTGTTCAATCAATGGATTGTAAATTCTCCAAGTTTTCGGCGATTCAACCTTTGTTCCTAGATGTAGCGCAATTAGTTCATGCAACGGCAAAAGTCGATAAAACTCCTTTGCGCCTTCTGGCTTGAAACTCTCCTTCTCCTTCGCAATCACATCAATCCGACTCTCAACGCCGATCGTCAGTCCTTTCCCACATTTCGGGCAAATTCCATTAAGTTTCTTCGTCTCAGCAGGATTACATGAGAACCCACAATTCCTATGCCCATCCCAGTGATATTTACCATAATCTGGTGGTGTCTCAATTGTAGAAATAATACATTCGCCTGTCCGCACCGCCTTCGTAAAATATTCGTATCTAAGTTCAGGCATCTCAAAGAGGGTCGCCTCTCTTCCAAGCCGCCAAGGCCAGAAAGAATGTGCATCAGAGAAAGAAACAATATTAATCTCTTCTTTCAACCGCCAAATCATAGCAGGATCCGCGCTCATTCCAGACTCAATCGCGTGAATATGTTTCGCTTGCTCTTCAAAACACTCAGCAAGTGAGTCAAATCCAGAATCACTCCCATACAGTCCAAACCAAGGCGTAAATGCATGAGCAGGTATAACCTCAATTCGCTCATCAATCTCTTTTAACTCCTTCACAGCGAGTTTGCAGCTCATGCCAAAAATAGGTCTTCCATCGTAATCAAGTCGTCCCTTGCTCCCCAGATACGCAACAATCTTATCAGCCGTTCTTCCATCAGGTGCAAACACTAACAGGTGCACTGCTCTCCGTTTTCCTCCTTGAGAGAACATTAAGCTAATCTCAGTCTGCCACAAAAAAGGAAAACCTGTCTTAGACCTTAAGATTCCAAACTCATCCTCTCGCAATTCTGTCTTAATTTCCACATTCCATTTCGGATGTTGAAAATCTCCAGTTCCCAACAAATCTATTCCTTTCACACGCGCCCACTTCTCCAGATTCGCGAGCGTGATTGCCTTGCTTGTCGCGCGCGCAAAGCGTGAATGGATTTGTAAGTCCGCGATTATTCTCATGCTAAAAGCAAGAAAGAAACCTATATAAAAACTCTTGCGCTTAATGATGTATGAAAATAAAAACAAAAGAGACCATTATTGGAATACTAATACTATTCATAGCGCTAACTGCTTTACTTATACAATATACAGACTATAAAATTGCTGAATTTAATGACGAATTAGAGGGGATTAAGACAGGGCTTACTCACAAGTTAATTGAAGTAGTTAAAGCCCAAAACACTTACTTTGATTCAAAATGGAAGACAACTTTAAATCCTCCCCTCGAAGTTATAAACGAAAACAAATGGTCTAAACCCTTTACAGAAGAAGATAAACAAGAACAGATTTTGGCAAAAAGATTTCTCAATAATGAAATAAATCAAGTTGAGTTTTATGAATCAATACAAGGAATATCTGGAAAGACCTATTTAAAGTCGGTTCAAGAATATAATTCAAGTAGAGAAGAGTTATCAAACATGCATAAAGTAGGCACAATTTGGACAAAAATAAAAAAAATTACTTTTGGAGCACAACTCTTAACGATCTTATTAACTCTATGGTTATATATTCAAATTTTGACAAGAAAAATTAACAAATAGTTTAAAGACTCTTTGCTCTAACCACATAAAAAATTCCAAAAAATCTGCGTTCAACTCTTTTTATCTTCAATCCAGCAAGAATAGTATTCTCACCTATTTCAGGCATAATCTCTATGAACAAAACTACTTTTTATAAATATCGGATATACTCAGTAGATGAACTCATTTTACTTGGAAAAGCTCATCTACTATCAGAAGCGATATTCTTAAAAACCCATTCTCTTTCTAAAGATATGCAGTCGTTAGAAGAACGCGTGGTCTGCATCCTAGCACTACAACGCCAGAGAATACCCGATACAGATATTGCATCATATCTTCATCTCTCCTTGACTGAATTCGAACTTCTCACTGGTCAACTAAAGAGAGACATTATAAGAGCAAAAGAAGAAGGTAATTGCAATCTTCCACTCCCCTATCCCCTAATCGTGGCGCTTGCAGACCATTACAGTCTCTCACTTTTTTCTTTACCAATACCTGCCCAGATGATAAAGAATTCAAATGAAAAAATGAAAAAATCAGAGCGTACGCTACGTGCAATAAAGAGTGTGATTAATGAAAGAAAAACAATTCTTGAAATAGCTAAAGAGATTAAAAGGTCCCCCTCTAGCGTTCGTAATACTGTAGAACATAACAATCTCTGTTCGCTTAAAGATATACAAACCCCTCCTATAAAGATATACCTAGAGACTATCAGACGCCTATATCCTAAGAAATATTCTTCACTGCTGGAACTAGCTCAACAAGGCAAATCTCTAGGTGAAATAAAAGATCAAAATGGCATAACAAGAGAGCGTGTAAGTCAAATGATTGAAGAAATGGGCATATATTATCTTTGGCGCATTAAACGTACGGAAATTGACTATCAAAAATATCATGAAAAGAAGATGGGTGTACAAATGCGCCAGCGGTTTTTCTCGCAAATAGTCACGCATCTATATCAAAGAATCAACGCTCTACCAAAAGAAGATTGGTCAGTGAGAAAGACTGCAGAATATATACTTCAAAGAAAACGCACTACCAAAAGAGCGACTCCTAGAAAGAAGCTCCTTCGTCTTTTTACAGAATATCGAAATGCAGAAATCAGAGAGGAAAATCTTTCTTTTAGTGAACTGGCAAAAAGAAGTAAGATATACTCTGCTTGCCAAGTAGGTAAAATTTTCAAAGGAGTAAACATTCCTCCATTAAACAAAACAAGAGAATCTCATCCAATTACAATGGTAGAAAGAAAAAGATTCCAAGATTCAGGAGATATAGGGATGAGTGATAATGATATTGTTTATTTTTCAGGATATAGGTATTCAACCGTAGCGCGCTGTCGCGCGCGGAATCATGCAGCGTTTATTATCGAACATTCTGCACGTGAACATGGCGCAACTTGCCGTCTCGCAAGCCAGACTTATGAGTTAGCAGATAAAGGATCAACAGAAAAAGAAATAGCAGACAAGCTAAAAATTGAGCAAAAAGCCGCAAGATATTTTCTGACTAATAAAGAAAAAATAGAAAAGGAAATAATTCGCGCCATCAACCTCTTCCATCCGGATGAAGATATAAAAAAACCTTATTCCTAAAGTAGACTAAGTAAGCTTAGCTTTGATAAGAAAGAAAACACCAAAGAAAGCTCTTTTCTTTTCGGTAACTCTTAGTCCAGCCTTATCAACTAATCTTAAAATATCTCTATCAACATGACAACCTAATCTCTCCAATTGCTTTTTCTTAACTTTCTGTTGCAACCATCGTATAACTCGATTGCTACTTTCTCCATGTTCCAAAAGTAAAATCTGTCCGTCTTGTTTGCAAACACGTTTCATCTCTTGCAAAGCTCGTGTAGGATTAGGATAGGTGCATAGACCTAGAGTATCGACAACTGTATCAAACCTCCCTTTGTCAAATTTCAAACGCTCTGCATCCATCACACTAAAGTTTATTTTTCTTTCTAATCTCTTAGCCCGCTCTCGTGCAATTGCCAGCATTGCAGGAGTATAATCAACTCCAGTTATTCTGCATGATTTAGGATAATACGTCAGATTCTTCCCTGTCCCGATTCCTATGTCTAACACCTTACCTCTAGCTTCTCGCAACAAGACTCTTCGCAATCTTCCAATCAAAAACCACTCAATAATTCCTTCCCATCGATCATATGTAGGAGCAAATTGCGTGTATTTCTCGCGAATCTCCTTTGTGGTTGGTTGATACATCTTTTAAATGAGAGGAAGAGCTTTAAAAATATTTTGAATGTTCAAGCAATGTATTTCAGGAAAATGTGTAAGTCCTGGACTTATCGAGCAAATATTATATCTAGGGAAATAAGTTTTCGGATATTTTTCACTCGATAGATAGGAAAAGAAAGATACGAAAATTAATTTCTTTTCCTATAGCTTGGTTTAGAAGATTGTTCGACGGATAATCTCAAAAAACCCAAAAACGTATCTACTTAGCTTTCTAAAGCTCCGACGATAAAAAATGATTGATTTTTTACCAATTTTTATCTTTATAGACGATAACTATAGCCTTTTCTGATAATTAGTGCATATAATCTTTCATAAAAAAGGATTGGATTAATGTTTCTTTCTTAGCAATCTTTCTCATCTTTTTGTCAACTATCTTTCTCAGTTCGTTCTTATTTTGAGCT